>WNFQ01000314.1_pt1 | contig 58373 bp, 42 predicted proteins | sample 5400171 | NCBI WGS metagenome assembly WNFQ01 (sample SAMN13153356, study PRJNA577476) | soil metagenome | isolation source: 20 cm soil under Madrone tree | place: USA:California | collected 2016-06-14
CTAACAAGTTACCCTTGACAGCCATTAACTATCGTGCTAGCCTTTGCCTTGAAGTTGGCGCTCCAACCCGGCCTTCTCCCGTTCCGGCTGACCTCTGGGCTCCCGGTGAACTCTGTGTTGAAATCCCCTCGCCCCTTGCCCCCTAAGCCCCATGGAATCATATCGTTTGCTGCCCCCCACCCTCTAACCCTTTTGAAATCATATCGTTTCAAAAACAGCGTGGGGAGGGGGTGCCACAATTCAAGTTCTTTCCTTACGACCTTACTTCCTTACCTCCTCATCTCTAAGCCCTTTAGATGCAACACTTACAAAAACACGGGGGAGGGGTCTGTTATTGTTAACTAGAAATCCCACGACGCATCTCTATCCCGCGGGAATCCGCCGCAGCGGACAACCGAGCGATCTCTCTTTGCATTACTTCCCTGCATCCTTACCTCGTTACTTCCTTCCCCGCTCAGCCTTCCACCCGATACATCGTGATCCCGCTCATCAGCTTGGGAAAGAAGTCGGTCGACTTCTGCGGCATCACTTCGCCGGCAGTCGCGATTCTCATCACCTGCTCGACGTCGCAGGGATTCAGCAAAAACGAAATTTGCGCGCGCCCGCTGTCCACGGCATCGAGCGCCGCCGCAGCTTCTCGTTCATACGTCAGGTTCGCTTCCGCCGTCACCGCTTGCGGCGTGATTCCCAGCGCCGGCTCCAGGATTCCTTCGTGCAGCAGCACCACATCCAGTTCGCGCTGCAGCGGCGAAACATTCGGCAGGAGCTGCGCCAGGTTGACGCCTTCGCGCAGCGTCAGCACGTAGAACGCCCGCTTCTGCGCCCCCGGAGCGGGATAAACGCCTATCGCCCGTTTCTCTCGCGCGCCCGTGAGCTTCGCAAGAAATTTCTTCTTCACCTCGGATCTCTCCCCGCTGCCCGAGAACGGAAATTCCTCCGCCGCGAACCACGGCTCGAGATGCCGCCGCACGCCGCTCCAGGAAAAATCGTGGACGTTTGCCGCCACGCGGTGCGTCGGCAGAATCGTAAGCCCCTCACTCCGCGTGTTGATGAACGTCATCATCGCGCGCTCGTACGGCGCGTCCGGATCGATCTTTCCCGCGCGCGTGCGGCACTCGTTCCGGTAATTCAGCGCCGTCTCGTAACGGTGATGCCCGTCCGCAATCACCAGTTTCTGGTCTTCCATCGCTTTCTGGATCGCCGCCACGCGCTGCGGATCTGCGATCACCCACAGCCGGTGCACCACGCCGTACTCGTCGCGCAATTCCGCGGCGGGCGCCGCCGCTTCGGCATCCGCCAGAATCGCATCGATGCGCCGCTGCGCGTCCGAATACAGCATGAAAAGCTGCCCCGTGTGTGTTTTTGTATGCCGCAGAAGTTCCAGCCGGTCCGCCTTCGGCCCCGAAAGCGTGTGCTCGTGCCGGAAAACGACTCCCGCCGAATACTCCTCGAGCTTGCCCGCACCGATAAATCCGCGGCGCGCGCGGCGTTCTTCCGTCCCCGGCACCGTGTATTCCTGCGTGTAGGCATAGAAAGACGGCGCGGGATCCTGCACCACCACGTTACGGCGAATCCAATCCTCGATCGCGGCGGCCGCGCGAGTATAAACATTGTTCTGAGGCGTGTCGCCGGGATACGCGCGGCCCTTCTCCACGACGATCAAGTTGTGCGGGTCCGCCGCATAATATTTTCCCTGCATCGCCGGAGAAATCTTGTCGTAAGGCTGCGTAAGGACGCGGTCGAACGGCGCGCGCGCCGGGTCGTAGCGAAAAGCGCGAAAGGGATAAACCTGGGCCATGGAATCTCCGGAATCGTTTTGTGCCGTCTGCTGAATCCTTTATTTTACGCGAACAAGCCGGAATTCCGAAAAATGTACGAGGTGAATTTTCGGTGAAAATGGGACGTGCGACGGATGACTGTCGAAAAAGCGCGGCCATATTACAATGGTTGATTCATGACCGTTCCGACTTTTTCTTCCGTGCGCGCGTTAATCTTCGATCTGGACGGCACGCTCATCGATTCTCAGCGCGACCTGATTCGCTCCGTCAACGCCATGCTGCACGAATTGGGCCGCGAGCAACTGCACGAAGACACCATCTCCGACTACATCGGCCACGGCGCCCCGCAACTTGTTGGCCGCGCTTTGGGCCGGGCAGCAACGGAACAAGAACGCGAGCGCGCTCTGAAATTTTTTCTCGCGTATTACGAAGACCACAAAATGGATTCGACGTGCCCGTACCCGGGAGTTCCCGAGGCGCTCCAGCAACTTGCCGCGTTTCCCATGGCCATCCTCACCAACAAACCGGTGCGAATCAGCGTGCGCATTCTGGATGAACTCGGCCTGGCGAAATATTTCCGCGCCGTCTACGGCGGCAACAGCTTTGAAACAAAAAAACCCGATCCGCTCGGCGCGCAAAAGATCCTTCGCGAGTTCGTAGCCGCCCCCGCCGAAGCCATCCTGATCGGCGATTCCGAAGTTGACGTGCAGACCGCGCGCAACGCCGGCACTCTCGCTGCCGCCGTAAATTATGGCTTCGGCACGCACGACCGCGCCGCCCACCCCGCGGACATTTATCTCGACCGCCTCACGGATCTCGTCCCGCTGCTAGTCGAGGATAATTCATGATCGTCCCGCAGAGCGCCATCGCAGCACAAAATATGAACGCGCATCCGTGGCGGGCACGGACCGTCAGGTTGTTTCCCCACCGTATCTCTTTATGCACAGCGCGGGAGTTCCATTTCTTGCCAGCAAGAACCGTCTTACGCTGAGATAGAAGCGTGGCATCTTCTACCCTTCGGACCGGCAGGTGCAGCATGATATCGAGCGCCAAGTACGTAGCCGCATTCTTTTGCCTGGTGTTGCCGGCCATCGCCCAAGCGCAGAGCGTGGGCCAGGTGGAATGCCCGCGCTCCGGTGGCTACGTCTATCTATACAGTTCCATGATTACGCTGGATGTGCGCACGACGCTCCAGTGTGGAGAGCTGGTACAGATCACCGGCCGGTACGACCTATACTTCGGCGTCCGCACCGCCAAGGGCGAGATAGGTTATGTCCCGCTGGAGAGCCTCCTCCTGCTGAAGGACAAGCCGGGCAGCAAGGCACCGCAGCCACGGGCGGTGCAGCCCACGAGAGAGCGCATTTTGTATGACGCACCCGCCGCGCCCACCGAAGTCGGTCCGAGCACTCCCTCCCTCCCCCCAACTGACTTCATCCTGCACAATGGCACGCCGATTCACTTGAAACTTGGCAAGACCATTTCTTCCGCGACCGCCCACGTTGGCGACGTAGTGGATCTGCACGTCGCGGAAGAGGTTATCGTGGATGGCCTTTCGGTGATTCCGAGAGGCGCCGCGGCCACCGGCTTAGTGACGGAGGCAGAACCCAAGAAGCGGCTGGGCCACAGCGGAAAGCTGGCTTTCAGTATCAACTTTGTGCATCTTAAGGACGACGAAAAGGCCGCGGTCCGCTCCTTTCATGAGAGCTCAGGATCAAACAATTCGGCTGGAGCGATTCTTCCCTTGGCTTCCGGCAAAGACGTGGTGTTCACGCAAGGAGCCGAATTCACCGCGTATGTTGATGGAGACCTACAGCTAAAGAAAGAGGCCTTTCAGGCCGAAAAGGACACTTCCAGCGCCGCCCCTGCGCCGCCAGACCACAAGCCCTCTCAGCCGCGCAGGTTTTGAAACTCTAAATAGAGCGCAAGCGCCTCGGCGAGCCCGCGATCTTGCCCGCTGAAAGTTCAACGGTCGAGAAGGGCGTTCCTGACGCTGCGATACATCCAGGCTTGCCATCACTCTCAGTACTTGGCAGACTTTGCCCGTGCTCATTGGCCTCTTTCCAGAACTGGACGCACCCGGCGGGGTGCAGCGAGCCGGCCGCCACCTGGCGGCCGTGCTCACGGAATTCGCCGCCAGCCGCGGCATGGATTGCCGTCTGCTCAGCTTGAACGATTCGCCGGATCTGCACCGGATGACGGTGGGAGAGCGGGAATTTGTGTTCACGGGGTGCGACCACGCCAAGGGGCGATTCACCGTGACGGCACTGCGAGCAGCGTGGCGCAAAGCTAAACTCGTTCTGGCCGCGCACCCGAATCTGGGACCCGTGGTGCAGGCGATGCGGGTTGCGGCGCCACGGATGAAAAGCATTATCTGCACGCATGGGATTGACGTCTGGGAGCCGCTGGGGGGCTTGCGGCGGCGCGCGCTCCTTCACGCGAACCTGGTTCTGGCACCAAGCCGGGATACCGCCGATCACGTGGCGTCGGAGCAAGGAGTCGCGCGCGAACGGATTCGCGTGCTGCCCTGGGCGCTCGATCCGCAATTCGAAGCGCTAATCAGCCCCGGGTCGCATCCCGCGTTACCGGCGGATTTTCCTTCGGGGCGTGTGATCCTGACGGTGGGGCGCTGGCTGGCAGCGGAGCGATACAAGGGCATGGATACTCTGATTACGGCGCTGCCGAGGCTGCTGACGCAGAGGCCGGAGCTGCAGCTGGTGCTCGCGGGCGCGGGCGACGACCGCGCGTGGCTTGAGGAACTGGCGGAGCAAAGCGGAGTAAACCGCCACGTGCATTTTTTAAGCGGATTGAACTACTCGGAACTCGCCGCTTGCTACTCCGCGTGCGAAATTTTCGCTCTGCCCAGCCACGGCGAAGGTTTCGGCATGGTATACCTGGAAGCGATGGCGTGCGGCAAGCCGGTGATCGGGGGACTGCACGGCGGCGCGCCCGAAGTGATTCAGGATAGCGTCTCCGGATATCTGGTGCCGCACGGCGATCCGATCCAGCTGGCGACTTCGATCGAGGCGCTGCTGGCCGACCCCGTCCATGCGAAGGAGATGGGCGCGCGCGGGCAGCAGCGCGCGGAGCACGAGTTCCGCTTTAACGTCTTCGCCAAATCACTGAAAAAAATCCTGCGCGACCAATGCGAATCCTGAACGTCACGGAAACGTACGCTCCCTTTTTCGAATTCGGCGGCCCCCCGGTGAAGGTGCGCGCGCTTTCCGAGGGCCTGGCGCGGCGAGGCCACCCGGTAACGGTTGTCACGGCCGATTGGGGTCTGGAAAAGCGCCTGCAAGCGCCGGAGGAGAAAATCACGGCAGAGCGATCTCCCTTCGGCTGGCGCCGGGAAGAAAATGGCGTGCAATCCATTTATATACCCACTTGGTTACGATACCGAAGAGTTAGCTGGAATCCTGCGGTGAAGCGTTACTGCCGGGCGCGGCTTCAGAATTTCGATATCGTGCACATTTTCGGGCTTTACGATCTGCTGGGTCCGGCGGTGGCTGCGGCCAGCCGCAAGCGGGGCCTTCCGTACGTGCTCGAACCCATCGGAATGTTCGTGCCCATTGTGCGAAATCTCTGGTTGAAAGGGTTGTATCATGCAGTCTGGGGAAAGCGGTTACTCGAGGGGGCAAGCGCGGTCATCGCCACCTCGAGTCAGGAAGCCGAAGAACTCGTCGCCGGTGGTGTTCCCCGCACGCGCGTGGTGCTGCGGCGGAACGGCGTGGAAGTGCCTGCATTGTGGCCGGAACGGGGCACGTTCCGGAAAGCGCAACGTATTTCAAACGATGTGAAACTTGTCCTCTTCCTGGGACGTCTATCTGTGAAGAAGAGTCCAGCTCTTCTACTGCGGGCATTCGGGGAACTTTCTAAGCGCTTGGCGGGAATGCCATTGCAGCTCGTTTTTGCGGGGCCTGACGAAGGCGGGGTCGAGGCGGAACTGGACCAAATGGCAACGCAACTGGGCGTTCGGTCAAAGGTTCAATTCGTGGGACCGATTTTTGGCGAAACCAAGTGGGCGGCCTACAGAGATGCGGATGTTTTCGTTCTTCCCTCCCAGAATGAAAACTTCGGGAATACGGCGGCGGAAGCGGTGGCCGCGGGGACTCCGGTGATCGTGACGGAGCAATGCGGGATTGCGCCACTTCTTGCGGATGAGGCTGGCTTGGTGGTTCGCCACGACACTGCGGCACTAGCGAGAGCGCTTGAACGGATCCTGAGCGAAGCGGAACTACGCTCGCGGCTCGCGGCGGGATGCGCCGTAGTCACAGCACGTCTGGGGTGGGATGAACCCGTTCGCGACATGGAAGCGTTATACGCTTCGCTTGCCTCACAACAGACGCTGAAGACAGAATCTAAGCGGATGGAGTAATTCTTGCAAACGCGCGGGCATCGGACCTTTCGCTTCGTCTGGTGGAGCTGCAATTTGCTGCTTGCCACAGCGTTCGTGGCAATGCTTTACTCTTGTGTCCGGGAATATTCCGTGCGCAGGTATCTCGACGGCTTCTCGGACGCAATTGTGCCCAACGCCTTGCCCGCAGAACAAAAGGTCGAAGCCATTTTGAACTGGATGCGCGCCGAGCCATCGCGAGCTGACACGACGAATCCGGAAGCACTTGCGGGGCGCGATCCGGAGATGACGCTCACCTACCGCCAACTGTTAAACGTCTGCGGTACAGCGACGAATGCCTTCCTGAATCTTGCGCGAAGCTCCGATCTGCGAGTGCGCCGCCTGCTCCTGTTGTCTCCCGATCGCAGGACGAAACATGTGGTTGCCGAGGCTCTGATCGACGAACGCTGGATCGTCATCGATCCAACCTACCGGGTCATCATGCAGGATGCGCGGGGCCATTATTTGACGCGCAGTGAGCTGCGGGATCCTGCGGTGTTTTCCGAGGCCGTCAGGGCCATCCCAAGCTATCCGCGTGAATACACTTACGACCAGTTCGCACATGTACGGCTGGCGCGTCTGCCTCTCGAAGAGTTGCATCTGCGGCGCTTGTTGGACGGCATTTACCCTGGATGGGATGAATCGGTGGACTGGAGCCTGCTCCTGGAACGCGAATCTTTCTTCTATCTGGTGCTCTCCGCGGGAGCGACAATTTTCTTTTTGTTGTTGCGGGTCCTGCTTGCCTGGTATGGGGACAGCCGTCTGAGAATCCCGCGCTTCCGTTTGCGGGAGAACTCGATCCGTGCCGGCTCAGCCTTCCTCTCCTCACCGGAGATCAAAGAGTAGCGTGTGCGGCATATGCGGCGTCGCCTTTGCTTCGCGCAACGCTGACGCCGAGTCTCGCGTGCGCGCGATGACCGCGGCGATGGAGCATCGCGGTCCGGATGAAGAAGGCTTTCTTGCCGGCGATGCGCGGGCGCCGGGACTTGCACTGGGGATGCGCCGGCTGAGCATCATCGATCTGGCCGGCGGTCACCAGCCCACCTGGAACGAAACCAAGGACGTCGCGGTCATCTTCAACGGCGAGCTGTACAACTATCGCGACCTGCGCGAGCGTCTGTTGCTCTGCGGTCACCGCTTCGCCACGCAATCGGACACGGAGATTCTGGTTCATGCATGGGAAGAGTGGGGCGAAGACTTCCTGACCGAGCTGCGCGGCATGTTTGCTTTCGCCTTGCTTGATCTTCGCGAGCGCTATGCCACCGCACCGATTCTCTTCCTGGCGCGCGACCCGCTGGGCATCAAGCCGCTCTATTACACGCAGACGCCGGAAGGTTTTGCGTTCGCTTCGGAGGTTCGAGCGCTCCTCGCCTCTGGCGCGGTGCCTAAACGGCTGTCGCAGGACGCAGTCACCGCCTATCTTCTTTTTGGCAGCGTCTCGGAGCCGGTGACGCTTTTGGAAGGAGTGTTTTCCCTTCCTCCGGGACATCAAATGCTGCTGCACGTCCCGGAGCGGCGGCGCACGCCGCGCGCGCGGCCCTGGTGGGACCCTTTGGTTTCGCCCGCGGCACGTGAACCGCGTAAACCGCGCGATCTTCCTTCGGCGGGCAAAAAGTTGCGGCCGCTTCTCGAAGATGCCGTGCGCGCGCATCTCAACGCCGACGTGCCCGTGGGCTTGTTTCTTTCGAGCGGGCTGGACTCCGGCGCGATCGCGGCGCTTGCCGCTCAGGCACGGGGCGGAATCCAGAGCTTCACTCTGACGTTTCCGGGCACGGCGTTCGATGAAGCGGATCTCGCGCGGCTGGCGGCGAATCGATTCAAAACGAAGCACACAGAAGTGCCTTTGAGCGGAGAGTCGGTCCTTGCGCGGCTGGATGAAGCCCTTGCCGCCCTCGACCAGCCCACCATGGACGGAATCAATACTTATTTTGTTTCCTGGGCCGCGAGAGAAGTTGGGCTGAAAGTGGCCTTGTCGGGGCTGGGGGGAGATGAACTTTTCGCCGGCTATCAAACTTTTGCGGATACGCCGCGCCTTTCGAGACTGATCGGATGTGCATGGTATGTGCCTGCCGCGGCGCGGCGAATGACTGCTCCGCTCGCTGCCGGTCTGGCGGCGCGGCAAGGTTCACCGGACGCCGCGCGCAAGGCCGCAGCCGCGTGGGCTTACCCGGACGCTTTGCCGCATCCCTATTTTTTCGCGCGGACGCTCTTCCCGCCGGGACAGCTCGAACGAATCATCGAGCCGCGGTTTCGCCCGAGCACGGTGAACGCCGACGGCGTCACGCTCGAGCCAACCTGGCTCGGCTGGCTCGAACGGACGGCTGACGAAGCGCGCAAGCTGGAACCGGTTGCCGGAGTTTCCTGGCTTGAAATGCGCACTTACATGGCGAGCACGCTGCTGCGCGACACCGATGCCGTGAGCATGGCGCGTTCGCTGGAAGTTCGCGTGCCGCTCCTCGACACGCCCCTGGTTGAATTTGTAGGGTCGCTGCCGGATGCGGCGCGCCGCCGCCTCGGCGCACAAAAGGCTCTGTTGGTGGAAGCGCTCGGCGATTTGCTGCCGCAGGAAATTCTCGCGCAGCGAAAACGAACGTTTACCCTGCCGTGGGAAGCGTGGCTGCGCGGTCCGCTGCGCGCGCGGATGGAGGCAAGCTTCGCGGACCCTGCGCCGCCGCTGGCGGCCTATCTTCGCCCGGGGGGCGTTCGCTCGGTCTGGACGGACTTTCTTGCCGGGAAAACCACCTGGTCGCGCCCCTGGTCCTTGTACGTCCTGAACGAGTGGTGCCACCGGCACCTCGCCGCATAAACTTCCGGTAAGGTACACTGACAAATCGCGAGATGAATATACTTGGGATCAATGCGTACCACGGGAACGCTTCGGCGGCGATCGTCTGCGACGGCAGGCTCATCGCTGCCGTCGAGGAAGAGCGCTTCAACCGCGTGAAGTACGCGGCGGGGTTTCCCGCGCAGGCGATTCGTTATTGCCTGAAGGAAGCGGGCCTCACGCTCGCGGACATCGATCACGTTGCCGTGCCGCGAGACCCGTACGCGAGGCTGGGGACAAAACTTTTTTACGCGCTGCGCATGCCGTCTTTCGCGCGGGAACGTGTCAAGGTTCTCGCGAAATTCACGGGTATTCCGGAGGCGCTGGCGTCCGCCTTTGATGCCGATCCCAAAAAACTTGCCGCAAAGTTTCACCGCATCGAGCACCATCAGGCGCATCTTGCGAGCAGTTTCTTCGTTTCGCCGTTCGAACGCGCCGCGTTGCTTTCCGCCGACGGACTCGGCGATTTCGCCAGCACGATGTGGGGCGCCGGCGAGGGCAACCGCATGAGGATCGACGGGTCGGTAGCTTTCCCACATTCGCTTGGACTGTTTTACAGCGCGGTGACGCAGTATCTCGGCTTCCTGAAATTTGGCGACGAGTACAAAGTCATGGGGCTCGCCGCTTACGGCCAACCGGAACAGCTCGGCGTTTTTCGCGACATCGTGCGATTTGAGAGCCGCTCCAACGGGAACGGCTTCCGCCTGGGGCTCGATTACTTCTCGCATCACCGCACGGGCCCGGAAATGTCCTGGGCCGAAGCCGATAAGACGCCGACGCTCGGCAAAATGTTTTCGGATGAAATGGCGAAGCGCCTCGGGCCGGTTCGCGCTCCCGAAGAAGCGCTGAAGGAGCGGCACCGCAATCTCGCTTGTTCGCTGCAGGCGCGGCTCGAAGAAGTTTATCTCGGCATGTTGAAAAAACTTGCCGAGAGGACGGGGCTCAAGGCCGTTTGTCTGGCAGGCGGTGTGGCTTTCAATTGCGTGGCGAACGGGAAAATCTTTGACGCGACACCTTTCGAACAGGTCTACGTTCATCCGGCCGCGGGAGACGGGGGCTTGGCAGTCGGCGCCGCATACTACGTCTGGCATCAGAAACTCGGCAAGCCGCGCTCCTTCGTGATGGATCACGCTTACTGGGGACCCGGATATACGCGGGAAGAAATTCGCCGTGCGATCGAGGCCAACGGGCTGGCACAAAGGGGCTATTCCATCGCCGAGTTGAACGAAGAGGACCTTCCCCGCCGCGCCGCCGCGATCATCGCGGATGGAAAAATCCTCGGCTCGTTTCAGGGCCGCGCCGAATGGGGTCCGCGCGCGCTTGGCAATCGCAGCATCGTTGCCGACCCGCGCCGTCCGGAAATGAAGGAAATCCTCAACCGGCGGATCAAACACCGCGAAATCTTTCGTCCGTTTGCGCCTTCCATTCTCGCGGAAGCCACCGCCGAGTATTTTGAGAAGTCGCACCCTTCGCCGTTTATGACCCTGGCCTACTCCGTGCGGCCGGAGAAACGCGACAAGATCCCAGCGCCGACGCACGTGGACGGGACGGGACGGCTGCAAACCGTCACGCGCGAGGCCAATCCGCGCTATCACTCGCTCATTTCCGCCTTCCGCGATCTGACGGGCGTGCCCGTCGTGCTCAACACTTCCTTCAATGACAACGAGCCGATCGTCGGCCGGCCCGAAGAAGCGATTGATTGCTTCCTGCGCACGCAGATGGATGCGCTGGTCCTCGGCGATTTCCTGATCTCGCGCCCGTAACATCTGATTGTCCAATTTGGAACTCACAGCCTCTAGCCAGAGTTGACGAAGTGTGGCAAGCTATCAGCCATGGGAAACAAGGACAGAGGAAAACGCGAAGTTAAGAAACCGCCGAAGAAGAAACCCACCGCGCACGAGTTGCAACGGGCGGCCGCGCCGGTCTTCAAGAAGCCTGCCTGAAATCGCCAGGCGGCCGCACCCCGCACAGTAACGGAACTCTGTACAATCTTTCCGTGCGCATCCTGCTGCTGAATCTTTATTACCCGCCGGACACTTCCGCGACGGCGAAGATGGCGCACAGCGTCGTGGATACTATCTCCAGGTCCCACGACGTGACCGTGCTATGCGGACGGCCGTCGTACGACCCCACCGAACGGCGTTCGTGGCGGCCTTACCAAACGGAAATTGCAGGCCGGGCGCGTATCATCCGCGCGGGTTCAACGGACTTTCCACGCTTGGACATGAAAAAACGCGTGTTGAATTACCTCAGCTACGTTGCGCTGGAGATTCCGCGCGCGCTTCTTGCGCCTTGCGATGTGGTGGTGGCGATGACTGATCCGCCGTTGCAGGGCATCGTCGGGGCAATTGTGGCTACGCTGAAACGCAAGCCGTATGTGTACAACATCAGGGACATGTACCCGGACATGGCCGTGGGGGGCTCGATCGTTGAACCCGGCAGGCTCGCGAGGATCTGGGAAAAACTGCATCGCTGGGCGCTGCGACGCGCGGCGCGCGTCATCGTTCTCGGCGAAGACATGCGCGCGCGCATTATCTCGAAAGATGTGGACCCCTCCCGGGTACTGATCGTTCGCGATGGAACCGAAATTCTCCTGCTGAATATGCCTCTTCCGGCACCAGATCCCGAGGTTGTCCGCGCGATCCGCGGGAATTTTTCGTTTGTTCTTGTGCACGCCGGCAACCTTGGTTTCTACGGGGCGTGGAACACGCTGGTGACCGCCGCGCGCCTGCTGGCGAACGAGGGTGTGGGCCTAGTGTTCGTGGGCGATGGCGCGCAGCGATCGCAAGTCGAAACGGCGGCCGCGGGTGCCGCCAATATCCGTTTTCTGGAGTTTTTTCCGGCTAGCAAGATTCCCTCCGTCCTCGCGGCCGCCGATGCCCACGTCATTACCGTGAAGCGGGGCCTGGAAGGCGTGGTAGTGCCCAGCAAAATGTACGGGATTCTGGCGGCGGGAAAACCCATCGTCGCGGTGGCGCCGAAAGAGACGGATGCGGTGTCGCTGGGGATTCACCGCGGCTTCGCGGTCGCCGCCGATCCTGACCGCCCCGCGGAAGTCGTCAGCGCTGTGCGCGCTCTGGCTTCCAATCCAAATAAGTTGAAAGCGATGGGCGAGGCGGCGCGGGCCGCCGCTCCCGACTATGATCGAGCTAAGGAATTGCAAAAATTCGTGGAAATCCTCGATGGCCTGACGGCCGATTAGAGGATCAATGGGCACACAAGCGTGACGACAACGGACGGACTTGGGCGGGGAAAACTGTCCCTAATCCCTATCACCCATTCCCCTGCTCCCGTTCGCCTAGTCACTTCTTCTTTCATTCTCCATTGAAGCGAAACAAAAGTCGCAGTATGGTGTTAAGGCTGCGTAGGGCAGCCATCTGTTAGCTCGACTTGGGAGCCGGACCCCTAACCCGGCGAAGATCGCGTGAGACACCGGCCGCACCGGTCTGGCTGGATTCGACTCACCTGACAAACGAGGTTGCATGGCCGCAGGCCTGCTCGCTTTTTTCATCGCCCTATTGGCATCGCTGATGCTCGTCGTTCCCGTGCGCGCCCTCGCGCTGCGCGTTGGAATGGTCGATCTGCCGGGGCCGCGCAAAGTTCATCTGACGCCAATCCCTCTTCTTGGCGGGCTGGCGATGTACGCCGCGGTGGTGATAGCGGTGCTGTTTGCGTTCAACGGGCCGGCGCGCGCCCAGATTGTGGGCATCCTCATCGGCGCGACGCTTGTCGCCGGTGTCGGCATTCTCGACGACCGAGGGTTGCTTCACCATCAGATCAAACTGTTTGTGGGCATGCCGCTGGCGGCGGCGATACTCCTGGCGAGCGGAATTCGCGCGCAGGTTTTCAGCGTGCTCGTGGGCGGGCGCGGCGGGGATTTTCTGGACGCCGTTCTCACGGTGGTTTGGGTGGTGGGGATTACGGCCTCGTTCAGCATCCTCGATCACATGGACGGCTTGTGCGCAGGCGTCGCGGCCATGGCCTCCGTTTTCTTCGCCATGCTGGCTTACTTGAACGGGCAAACGCTGGTTACCACGCTGGCTGCCGCCGTTCTCGGCGCAGCGGCCGGGTTTCTCCGCTGGAACTTCAAGCCCGCGAAGATTTTCATGGGCGATGGCGGCGCCATGTTTCTCGGTTACCTGATGGCCACGCTGGGCCTAAAACTGCGCCTGGAGAATTCCAATCATCTGTCCGCGTGGCTTGCGCCGATCCTGATCCTGGGCGTGACTATTTTCGACACGACGCTGGTAACCATTTCCCGCTCGCGGCGCGGCCTGCTACCCTTTGCCACGCCCGGGAAGGACCACGCCGCTCACCGCCTTTCGAATCTAGGTCTCGGCCAACGCGGCGCCGTTCTGACGCTATATCTGCTCGGTGCCATTGGCGGCGGCGCAGCTTTGCTCGTCAGCTATCTCTCCTCGCGAGCGGCTTTCTTCGTTGGTGCTCTGGCCCTCTGCGTCATTTTTGCCGGCGTCGCGTGTCTCGAGCGCGCACCCTATGAACGCCAGACCCGCAAGACCATCACGGCCTCCTAAGACAACTTGCCGCTTCGAAAGCATTGTCCATTGCTGATTTTGAACTCTCCGCGTGTTGGCCCTCGGTGATGGATTCGCTATACTTACCGGGTACCCTCTCACTCATACCTCGCGAAGTCCCGCACGGGTCGAGCGGGAAGCAGGTAAATTTCTTGGCGTGGTATCCCTGATGAGTAGAACGCTCGGGGAACGCACGTCCTTGGGAAGCACGTAAACTGTGGCAAACACTAAATCACGGCCCCGGCTCGGACGGGGCGACCGGGAGGTCATCGTCGTGGGCGGCTCCGCTGCGGGACTCTTCACCGCGGCGAGCGTGGCACGCGGTGGCCGTCGCGTGCGCGTGCTGGAATCAAAACCGCAATTCGAGCCTACCGCGCGCACGCTGATTGTGACGGATCACTTTCGCCACCAAATGGGTGCTTTCGCCCGCGAAAGCATCATCAATGAGATTCGCCGTTTCGAGCTCTTCACCGACGGCCGTTCGGCGCAGGTCGCCCTGACCAAGCCCGATCTCATCATCGAGCGCTCGCGGCTGATTCCGGCTCTGGCCCGCGAAGCCCAGCAAGCCGGGGCCGCGCTATCCTTCGATACGCGTTTCCTGGGAATCGGTCCGAATGCGCGCGGCTTGCGGCTGGAGGTTGAATCCGGCGGCAAGCACGAGGAGTTTCACGCGGACAGCGTCGTTGGCGCGGATGGCGCCGCGAGCCGCGTGGCGCGCGCTTCCGGATGGCCCCCGATCGAAACCGTGCCGCTCGTTCAAGCCATTGTGCGCCTGCCGAAAGATTGTCCTCCCGATACGACGCGCGTCTGGTTCGTGCCGGATGATACGCCCTACTTTTACTGGTTGATCCCCGAGTCGGCGGAACGCGGCGCGCTTGGCGTGATCGGCGAGCACGGCAGCGACACGAAACGCTGCTTCGAACGCTTCCTCGAAAAGAAGCATCTGGAGCCGCTCGAATGGCAAGGCGCGCGGATCCCGGTCTATCGCGGCTGGGTGCCGGTACGGCGGCAAATCGGGAACGGCGAAGTTTATCTGGTGGGTGACGCGGCTGCGCAGGTCAAAGTCTCAACTGTCGGGGGAATCGTGACCGGTTTTCGCGGCGCGCTCGGCGTCTCGCAGGCACTTTTACAGAACGGCAGGAGCCGGGAGCTTACGGCATTGCGGCGTGAATTGGGAACGCACTGGCTGATCCGCCGCGCGCTGCATCATTTTGAGCAGAAGGATTATTCACAGTTGGTCGATCTGTTGGACGCTTCCACGCGGCAATCGCTCGGCGAAATCAACCGCGATGAGTCCACACGTCTATTGTGGAATGTGGTGCGCCGTCAGCCCCGCCTGGTGCTTCTCGGGCTGCGCGGCTTGCTGATGGGGAAGGCGGAGCGAAGTTAGCTCTTGCCGGCGCTTTCGAATCCGCCACTCTAAATTGAGAATGAAAGGAAACTGAGTGCCGATGGCAACAACCGTCTTTGAAACCTTTGTTCCTCTAATCGAATCATTCACAATAGGGGATTAAGATCTCGCTTCGCATAGGGTCCTGCCCATCGGAGCTCATCACAGGGAGGGTTCGTTTTGCGTCTTTCAGTCATTGGCTGTGGATACGTAGGTCTAGTCACGGGGGCATGTTTCGCCGAGGCGGGGCACGAGGTAGTTTGCACGGACGTTGATCGCGAGCGCATCGCCAAGCTCAATGCCGGCGGCATCCCGATCTACGAGGAGCACCTCGATCAGATTCTCGCGTCCGCCCACAAGGCCGGACGAATTTCCTATACCGACGACGCCGGTGAAGCCATCCGCGCCGGAGACGCCATCTTCATCTGTGTGGGGACCCCGCCAAAGGATTCCGGCGAGGCCGACCTCTCGGCCATCGACAACGTAGCCCGGCAAATCGCCGCGGAAGCGAAATCGCCTAAACTCGTCGTCGAAAAAAGCACCGTACCCGCGCGCACCGGGCTAGAACTCAGCCGCGCTCTTGCCGCGTATTCCAAGAACAGCAAAGTGAAATTCCGCGTGGCCTCCAATCCGGAATTTCTTCGCGAAGGCACCGCCGTCGAGGATTTTTTTCATCCGGACCGCATTGTTGTCGGCGTCGAGGACCCCTCCTCCGCCGCGGAACTTCGCGAGATCTATAGGCCGATTCTCGAGAAGAGTTTCCGCTGCCCGGTGCACAACGGGACCTGCCCTCCGGGCCACAAAGCCGAATTTCTCGTCACGACCATCAACAGCGCCGAGCTTATCAAGCACGCCTCGAATTCCTTCCTCGCGCTGAAAATCAGCTATGCCAACGTGATCGCCGATCTCTGCGAAAAAATCGGCGCAAACGTCGAGGAAGTTACCCATGCCATGGGGCTCGACGCGCGCATCGGCGGACAGTTTCTGAAGGCCGGACTCGGCTACGGCGGTTTTTGTTTCCCGAAGGACGTGCAGGCTTTCATTCACTTGTCGGCTTCCGTCGGAGTGGACTTTGACATCCTGAAGGCCACCGAACGCGTCAACAAACAGCGCATCGACCGCTATTTTGAAAAAATCCGCCAGGCGCTATGGGTCTGGCCTTCAAGGCCAACACGGACGACATCCGCTTCGCTCCGGCGCTGGAAGTCCTCAAGCGCCTGCTCGGAGAAGGCGCCGTCGTGCATGCGACGGATCCGGAAGCGATGCCGCGCACCAAGGCGCTCTTTCCGCAGGTGCACTATCACGAGGATGCCTACCAGGCTTTGCAAGATGCCGATGCCGCGCTGGTTTGCACGGAGTGGGATACCTTCCGAAAACTCGATTGGAACCGCGCCGGAAAAGTCATGGCGCGCAAACTGGTGATCGACGGAAGAAACCTTTATACGCCGCAAGGCATGCGGGAGAAGGGCTTCGAGTACTACTCCTTCGGCCGCGAGTAGTTTTCGCCTTCGACCGTTGAACTGCTGGATTTCAATCTCAAGCTTGTAGCTCCAGGCTTTCCATTTTCTATTTTCACTTTTCCTATTTCTTATTGAAGACCTCCTTGAAGTGTGCCAGCGTCAATTTCAATCCTTCTTCCAAGCTGACTTTTGGCTCCCACTTCAGGATGCGCTTCGCTTTGGTAATGTCCGGGCAGCGGCGTTTCGGATCGTCTTCTGGCAGCGGCTCGAAGACGATAGGCGGCGGGTTTTCAAAATATTTGCGGATGCGCTCCGCGAACTCCAGAATGGTAATCTCCTGCGGGTTGCCGACGTTTGTCGGCATATGCTCATTCGACATCATCAGCCGGTGAATGCCTTCGATCAGATCGGCGACGTAGCAGAAGCTACGCGTCTGCTTTCCATCTCCATAAATCGTGAGCGGCTTGCCGCTGAGCGCCTGAAAGACGAAATTGGGCAGCGCGCGGCCGTCATTCAGCCGCATCCGCGGCCCATAGGTATTGAAGATTCGAACGATATGCGTGTCCACCTCGTGGTAACGGTGGTAAGCCATGGTCATCGCTTCGGAAAAGCGTTTCGCTTCGTCGTAAACGCCGCGCGGCCCGATGGGATTGACGTGTCCCCAGTAGTCTTCGTGCTGCGGTGAAACTTCTGGATCACCGTAGCATTCGCTCGTGGAGGCCAGAAAAAATTTGGCGTCCTTCGCCAGCGCCAGTTCCAAGGCGTTCTGCGTGCCGACGGAGCCCACCATCATCGTGGCGATAGGATGCCTCAAGTAATCGGGAGGACTCGCCGGCGAGGCGAAGTGCAGCACGTAACCCACTTGTCCGGCCACTTTCAGCGGCTTGCTCACGTCCGCCTTCTGGAACTTGAACTTTTTATTGTCCGCCAGATGGCTCAGGTTGCCCTTGGCCCCGGTGATGAAATTGTCTATCGCCAGCACGTCCCACCCTTCGGCGAGCAGCCTGTCGCAAAGATGCGACCCCAGAAACCCCGCCCCGCCTGTCACCACCGCCCTCATGCACCCTCCTCCAAAAAATCAATTGGACAGTGTAACGTGACCGCTCGGGAACATCCAATCGTCTGAACCTCGGACAGTGTGTCAGTCCCTGCTTGGCCGAGTTTGCGTCAATCAGGCATTTGTCTGATTGGCTTGCAATATCAGATGATTGGGGTTCCTCGCATAGAATGGAAAAGTCCGCAAAAGCGAGCGACTAGATCACCGCAAGGAAGAATCTCCGGAAGGGCTCGTGGTCGACAACGAATCAAAATGTCCGGTCAGCGGGAAGCGCAAGTACGCAAGCGAAGCTGAAGCGCTGGCGACAGCCTCACACCAGCTTGCAACCGCCAACACGCCAAAGGAACTTCGTGCCTATCTATGCTCCTGGTGTGACGCCTGGCATCTCACGAAAAAGGAAGGAAGAGGCGGGAAGGATCGGAGATAATCGACTAATAAATCGTCCCGTGAAGTTGACGTGGAGTCGGATAATCGGAAAGTACGCGCACTTGTCCGGTCAGGCATTGGCTCCCTAAACTGCCGGTGAATCCGTTCCCGATATGCTTGATGCAGTTCAACTTATTATTCAAAATAGGGCACAGAGTTGCGTTTCCGCAAGACGGAGTCCAAACAACATGAGTAATTTGACATCCTCGCGTTCCTTGGCAGCTCTTCTAACCTGCGGATTATTGGTCGCAAGTATTCCTTCGCGCGCCGACGAAGGCATGTGGACCTTTGACAATCCTGCCCTCAACCAGCTCCAGGAGAAGTATCACTTCACGCCAACGCAGGAATGGCTCGACCACGTACGGCTCTCCTGCGTGCGCTTCAATGACGGCGGCTCGGGATCATTCGTAAACGCCCGCGGTCTGGTCCTGACAAACGCTCATGTGGCCCGCGGACAGTTGCAGAAGAACTCCACGGCGGGACACGACTACATCAAGGCCGGATTTTATGCGGCTACGCCGGCTCAAGAGATGAAATCGCCTGATCTGGAAGTAAATGTGCTCGTCTCCATGGAAAATGTTACGGAGCGCGTGCGTTCAGCAGTGACGAATGCGAAAACCGATCAAGATCAGTTTGCCGCGCACAAAGCGATTCTGGCGGACATCGAACGCGAGAGCACGGAGAAGGCCGGCCTGCGGTCCGACATCGTGACGCTCTATCAAGGCGGCGAATACTGGCTCTATGGCTACAAGAAGTACACCGATGTGCGTATCGTGTTCGCCCCGGAAGAGCAGATCGCCTTTTTCGGGGGCGATCCGGACAACTTTACCTACCCGCGCTTCGATTTGGACTTTGCGCTGTTTCGGATTTACGAAAATGGGAAACCGCTCGAAAACAAGAATTATCTGAAATGGAATTCCAAGGGCGCGAGCGAAAACGAATTGGTTTTTGTAACTGGGCATCCAGGTTCGACGCAACGCCTGGACACTGTTGCCCAGCTCGAATTCGAGCGGGACTATCTCGAGACCAATGTGATCAAGAGGCTGAAGTATCGCATTGCTGCGCTGAAAGCCTACGAGGCCCTCGGTGAAGAGCGGGCTCGCCAAGCCAGTTCGCGCATCTTTGGCCTCGAAAACGCGCTGAAAGCCTTCGAAGGACGTTACAAGGGGCTCCTCGATAAGAATGTCATGGACCAGAAAAAGCGGGATGAAGAAGAGTTCAAGTCCAAGGTGATGAGCAATTCCGAGTGGAAACAGGCGTATGGGGCGGCCTGGGACGCCATCGCGGAAGCCATGAGAAAAGATTCCACCAGGATCAAGCAATCCCTGTTTCAAAGCACGGATTCTCAGCTTGGGATTATCGGCGCGACAATCGTGGAATACGTTGCGGAGATCAAGAAGCCCGATGGGGAACGCCTCGACGGCTACCACGAGGCACAACTCGATGCCACGCGATTCGACTTGTTCTCTCCCGCTCCGATCTATCCCGCATTTGAAATCGCGCGTATGACCGCCTCTCTGGAACAGGCATTGCAGGAGCTGGGACCTGATAATCCGTTTGTGAAAACAGTTCTCAACGGACGCTCTCCGAAGGCTGCCGCCACAGAAATTGTGAACGGTACGAAACTGGCCGACCCGGAAGTGCGGAAAAAGCTGGTGCAGGGCGGTGAATCGGCGGTGGCCGCGTCCACCGATCCGATGGTCGTGCTGCAGCGGAATCTGGATCCGATCCGCCGTGAAATGGTCAAGTGGTCAGAGGAGAACGTGGATGGCGTGCTGCAACAGGCAGGCGAGAAGCTCGGGAAAGCGCGCTTCGCGGCTTATGGAAAAAACACCTACCCCGACGCCACATTCACACTACGTCTTTCGTACGGCCAGGTGAAGGGCTATCCTATGAACGGAACCAAGGCGCCCTACAAGACCACTCTCTATGGCTTGTACGATCGCGCGCAGAGTTTCGACTTTAAGGGGCCGTTCGCGCTTCCATCACGCTACGTGGCGGGACGTGACAAACTGGATTTGTCCACGCCCGTCGACTTCGTCTCTACCAACGACATCACGGGCGGCAATTCCGGCTCCCCGGTAATCAACCGCGATGCGGAAATCGTCGGGCTCATCTTCGACGGCAACATCGAATCGCTGGTGGGAGATTTTGTTTACAACGATGAAGCAAATCGCGCCGTCTCCGTACATACCGGCGTGATCACCGAAACCTTGCGCAAGCTGTACAACGCGCAACGCCTTGCCGATGAACTGAGTGGAATCGGTTCCGCCCGATAACTGGCTGAGGACTAACTCCTGGGTAGCCGCGCGTTACCGGACACTGACATCAAGTCTTTGATTAGCGTGTTTTACGCGCAAGTGGATTGTTTCCGGGTGCCCGGGATCCGGGCGCAACGCCGAGGGGCAGCGGCTAGTCGGCTGCGAAGGAGGTCACTTCTACAAGCCTGACGCGATGCGTGGTGCCTATGACCACGGATGCGGCGTCAAACTGCCAGATCAATCGGGCCGTGGTTATCGCAATGTCCCTCATGCACATGGTGCAGATGGCGGCCGTGCTGGTGACGGCCATCGTGACCGCCGCAGGTGTGTCCGCCGCTGCATTGCGCCGGATTCTTGGAATTCACGTCGAGCTTGTGTTCATCCACATGGTCGCCATGCACAAAGTGCATGTGCCCATCGTGAAGGAAACATTGATGTCCATTGTGCTTTAGGACGGTGTGGCCGCACTTATTTCCATGCTGGTGTGCGTGTTCTTGGTGAACTTGGTGGTCCATACGAATGGTCCTCCTTTGGGTGTGATGCTCGGGACTCTCGCTCGGATGCGGCAGGAATCGGTAGTTAGTTTATGGAGGCGCGTCACGTAGTGGCGGGTCTTTAGACCCGTGCCTTTCAGGGCGCCCGGCACAGAATCGGATAATGTGCGGCGACCATCATAAGTCGGTGGCCGGGCCCGCCGATTGACCGGTTCGACAGGGCGGGATAGCATGCGGCGGTTCCCAAATGGCAAACTCGGACAATCCTGCTGTGGTTTCTCGGCCGCGCTCCCGCAGGTGGCTCAATCTTTCCGCCATCGGTGGCGGCGGCTTGGTCCTTGCCGTAGTGATCTTCTTCGGTGTGGGCCGTTGGCTCGTGGTGGAGGACCCGCTTGTGAAAGCCAGAGCGATCGTGGTGCTCAGCGGTGCGATGCCGTTGCGGGCCATCGAAGCGGGGAAACTCTATCGCGAAGGGTACGCGCCGGAAATCTGGCTTACTCATTCCACGGAGCCCGGCGAGACTCTGGAAGAGATGGGCATTCCCTTCGCCGGCGAGGATTATTACGACACCCGCGTTTTGATTCACGAAGGAGTGCCGCCGGACGCGATTCACGTCCTCGAACCGCCCATCGTGAATACCGCCGACGAAATCAAGGTCGCTGCAGCTACACTTGCGCGCGGGAAAGCCGGCGCTGTGATTCTTGTGACCACAAAAGCCCATACCCGGCGGGTCCGCCTGCTCTGGCGGAGGCTCGCTCCCGGCCAGGGACGGGCCATCGTGCATGCCGCCTCCGGCGATCCCTTCGATCCCCGGCACTGGTGGCGCACTACGAGCGATGCTCTCGATGTGGCGCGCGAAGTCTTGGGCCTGTTGAACGCCTGGGCGGGCCTGCCCCTGCATCCGGCGCATTGAGATGTAAGCTTTTTCCAAGTGGCGAACGGTAAATCCTTAGAAAAAGAAAAAGCGCTTGCGGCGCGGCGGAGGCAATTCAGCTTCGATGTCCGGAATGTGCGGCAACTGTCGCCCCTCGAAGGCCGCGAGCGGATTATCCTGGAACAGAGCGCGCGCCTTCTCTTCGCCGAACCGGCCGGCAACCACTTTGTAGGCAGGTTGCAGGCGGAGCGGCCGGCCTCGCGTGTTGTGCGCATCGCTGGCCACGAAATGAATGAGTCCCTCGCCGATCCACCGCAGTGCAATCTGCTGGGAACCGGCGCCGAAACTTCCGGTCAGCGCGCCTCCGGTCACCTGCGCGAAGCAGCCCTGGCGTACCCACTTTTTCAGGCGCTCCGGCCGCGTGCGCAAAATGCCGTTGCGTTCCGGGTGGGTGATCACGGGCTGCACGCCGGCAAGCTGAATCTCGTGCAACGTCTGGTCCATCGCAGGCGGGATGGAAAACTCGCTGAACTCCAAAAGCAGGAACTCATGCTGGTTGATGCAATAGTGTGCGGCATCCTTGTGCAGCGATTCGAGATTCTCCGGATTGAGATGAAAATCGCAGCCGGTGGCGATTTTCAGCCGGTCGCCGGCCTTGGCTTGCAGCTCATCTCGGAGCTGGCGCACGCGCGCAAAATCAAAAGAGTATCTGTTGCTGGAGTGCGGCGTTGCGACGAGGTGTGTAATTCCATCGGCAATCGCCGATTCCGCCATCCCCATCGATTCTTCCATGGTGGCCGGGCCGTCATCGAGACCCGGCAGAATGTGACAGTGCAAATCGACCATTTGGATTAACCGCCCCCTAGCGCCACCACGCACCCAGCGCCTGCCACGCGCCGAGTAAAACCAGGATCACCGCAAAAACCTGGCGCATCCTTTGCGGCTTGATCTTTTTCGCCAGGAGTCCCCCCGCGATGCCGCCCAAAAATACGCCCGGGATCAGCAGCAACCCGGTTTTCCACGACACGAATCCTTCCTTCGAATACGCCACCAGCGCCAGCACGCCGGTGGGCGGTATCAGCGCCACCAACGAGGTCCCCTGCGCGCGATGCTGGCTGAAGGCAAACAGCAGCCCCAGGAGAGGGACCAGAAGGACGCCACCGCCAATCCCGAACATTCCCGAGGCGACTCCGCAAACGCCTGCGATCGCGAAGATGCCCGCGCCTCGGCCAAACCCCTCAGCCACGGGCAATCTCTTCCACTTGGCAAGCGCCACGGCCCTCAAGCTGCGCCTTTCTCCAGAGCAGAAATCCCGACAGCATAAGGAAGCAACCGAACAATCCTTTCAGGTTCTCGGATGGCATGGGGAGTGCGATCAGACTCCCCCCATAAGCGCCGAAGAGCATTCCCAGCGCGCACAGAATCCCTGCATTCAAGTCCACCTGGCCCTGTTTCCAATACTCGCGCAAGGCTCCGAGTCCGATTGGCGGCAACATGACGAAAAGAGAAGTGCCTTGCGCCAAGTGCTGGTCCAGGTGGAGCAGATAGACCATGGCCGGCACCAGAACGACGCCACCCCCGATGCCGAGGAGGCCCACCAACACACCAACGCCAAGTCCGAGTAGAAGAATGATGAATGTCATAGTGACCGGACAGTTTCGCGCGTATGGCCTCGATAAAGCGGATCAAGCACTTCTATTTTCCACCCTCCGGCCGTCCGCAGCAACCTCCCTTAAACAAGCTGTAACGTTTAAAAATGGGCTGCTTTTTTTGTTTGCGGGGAACCTGCTATATTTACATGTCTTTGTCACGTCGGCCCTGCGGCCTACTGGCGGCCGTGCGGCCGCCCGCAACGCGGAATCCCCGAAAACGTGAATCCCCTGACCGCGACCCGGCCGGGGTCAGACATAAAATAAAGAGGAGTGCGACGGAACTCATGCCAATCGACCGGAAACCCGAATTTTTCAAAGGCGCCCAACTCAAGGTGGGAATTATTGGCTGCGGCTACGTCGGTCTGCCGCTGGCGCTGCGCTTCGCCGAAGCGGGGCACAAAGTTACGGGATTTGATACCGATCCCAACAAAGTGACGATGCTCAATGCCGGCAAGTCCTACATCGAGCACATTCCTCAGAACAAGATCCAGCAGTTCGTCAACAGCAAGCACTTCAGCGCAACCAACGATTTCGCGAAGCTGAAAGATGCCGACGCCATCCTCATTTGTGTTCCCACGCCGCTCGACGAGCGCCGCGAACCGGATCTGAGCTACGTCGAACAGACCGCCATTTCGATCTATCCCCATCTGCAAAGGGGACAGCTGGTAGTTCTCGAGTCGACGACTTACCCGGGCACAACCGAAGAACTGGTTCTCCCCATCCTGGAGAAGAGCGATTTGCGCTGCCCCATCGCCGCCGGCCCGGAAAATGAAAATGTCCCTTGCGATTTCTTCCTGGCGTTTTCGCCGGAACGCGAAGATCCCGGAAACAAGCAGTTCGGCCTGGCACAGATTCCCAAGGTTGTTGGCGGACTGAATCCGCCGAGCGGCCGCGCCGCGCAAGCGCTCTACGCGCAAGTCGTGGCACGCGTCGTTCCGGTCAGCTCGACGCGCGCCGCGGAAATGGCCAAGCTGCTCGAGAATATATTCCGCTGCGTGAACATCGCGCTAGTCAACGAGCTTAAACAGCTCAGCCTGCGGATGAAAATCGACATCTGGGAAGTGATCGACGCCGCAGCCACGAAGCCTTTCGGTTACATGCCGTTCTATCCAGGCCCGGGTCTGGGCGGCCACTGCATCCCAGTGGATCCGTTCTATCTTTCCTGGAAAGCCCGTGAATATGATTTCGCGACGCGCTTCATCGAGCTTGCCGGCGACGTCAACACCGCGATGCCGTACCACGTCGTCGACGCGGTCGCCAATTCGCTGAATAATCACAAGAAGAGCATGAAAGGCTCCAAGATTCTCATCCTCGGCGTGGCCTACAAGAAGGACGTGGATGATCTGCGCGAATCACCATCGCTGAAAATCATGCAGCTTCTTCAGCAGCGCGGCGCGCTGCTCGACTACAACGACCCCTTTTTCCCGCAACTGCACAAGATGCGGCACTACAATTACGAAAACATGAAATCCGTGCCGCTCACTCCGCACACGCTCGGAAGCTATGACGCCGTCATTATCGCCACGGATCATTCGACCTATGACTATGCTGCGATCGCCGATGCCGCAAAGCTGGTCATTGATACGCGCAACGCCACACGGCGCGTCGTGCGCCATCGCGAAAAAATCGTGCTTTGCTAGGCAGCAATGACCTCGTCTACCCAAGAGATTCGCCGCCAGCTCGAGGAAAGCGCTCGCGTGAAACAGAGTTTTTCCGTCGAACTGATCGGCCGGATCGCGCAATTCGCAGAGAAATCCGCAGCCGCTCTGCGCGCCGGGGGCAAGCTCGTTTTTTTCGGAAACGGCGGCAGCGCCGCGGATGCGCTCCATCTCGCCGCCGAATTGGTCGTCCGGCTTCGAACGAACCGTCCAGGCCTGGCGGCCCTGGCGCTCACTTCGAATCCTTCGGTACTGACTGCGGCAGGAAACGACTACGGATTCGAAAACATCTTTTCACGCCAGATTGAATCACTGGTCGCAAAACAAGACATACTTGTGGCGCTTACGACAAGCGGAACGAGTCCCAACGTCATTCGTGGTGTGGAAGCGGGGCGCGCTCGCGGCGCTTATCTAGTGGGCTGTACGGGAGAGACAGGAGGGGAACTCGCTGGCAAGGTCGATCTTCTGTTGAATGTCCCGTCGCAAGACGCGCAGCGCATCCAGGAATGTCACATCACCATCGGCCACATCGCTTGCAGCCTTATAGAACAGCTGGCTCGTGTATGAGCCGAAGAGCGGCCCGCCTCGGAAGGCGGCCCCTACAACGGCCGCAGTGAAGAGGTTTATAGTCGAAAGTTGAAAGTCAAAAGTAAAGCCCGAGAAGAAGCGTGTAACGGATCATCAGTTTCCGGTTACCGGGTCAATCAGGTACGTGGATTACTTCCGTGTGCGCGTCACCCGGGCACGTTCAAATAGGAAGGCCAAATCCGGCTTGAAAATTATTGTTCACGGAGCAGGGTTGCCGGGTTGGCGTGCAGGACGCGTCTCACGGGACCGGCAACCGAAAGCGATCCGGTGAGCAGCAAAGTTAATGCAACAGCGGCAAGTACGAGTGGATCCTGCGCTGTGGCCTGGTAGACAATCGCCGAAAGTAGCCGACTTGCGGCCACGCCGAGCAGCAGGCCAACGACCGATCCGCTAGCCAGCAGGATCAGCATGCGGCCAAGCGCTGCCGAGAGAATCTGCTTCGCTTGCGCACCGAGCGCGACACGAATACTCAGCTCGCGCAGCCTCTTGCTGACCGTATAGGAGGCGAGGCCGAAGGTGCCGGCGATCGAGAGCAGGAGTCCAAAAGCACCAAAAATACCGAGGGCCACGGTGGCTACCTGGATTGGAAAGAAAGTCAGTGCAAGCTGGTTGTTCCAGGGGCCCAAATCCCGAATAGGAACGGCGCGGTCAAGATCGCGGAGCACTTCGCGAATGGCGGCTACCATATCGGCCGTGTCTCGCCGGGTCCGGACGATGAGAGCCGTGCTTGTGTTCGCTTTCTGCGAGATCGGGAAGAACGCTGCGGCTTCCGGATCTTCGCTGAAGGTAAAGTATTTTCCGTCTGCCACGATGCCCGCGATCTGGATCGACACACCGTCGCCGTTCTTAAAATAGCGTCCGACGGCGTGCTCGGAGTGGAAGAGCCGGCGGGCGAACTCCTGATTCACAATGGCAACAGGCGGAGTCTTCGCCGTGTCGGTAAAGCTGACATCGCGTCCCGCGAGCAGCGGTGTTCCAGAGGCGGCCAAATATCCAGGTGAGACGTCGAAGAAATACATGTCAAATGCCTTGTTTGAGGGCCTGAAATCGGCACTTTGTTGAGAGAAGACAGCAGCGACGGATGTGTCGCCGGAGAGGGGCGTGGTATTCGCGTAGCCTGCTATTTCCACTCCCGGGATCTGCGAGGTCCTTTCCAGTAGTTGGCGCTGGAAATGATCGGCGGCATCGCCGGTATAAGCAGCCTGGCTCAGATCGAATTGTGTAAGCAAAGCATTCTTCGGATTGAAACCCAGGTCCATGGTCAGCGCTTTACCGAGGCCACGCAGGGAGACAAAAGCAGCCGTGACCGTGACGCAGCAGAGCGCGATCTGTGCCGCCAGCAGCACATCGCGAAGCGCCCAGCGGCGGCCAGCAGGAGACAGGATTCCGCCGCTCTTAATCGCGTCATTTGGATCGGTCTTGAATATCTGCCGCAGTGGCATTGCCCCGAACAGAACGGCGGCGAGCACCGAGATGAGGAACGCCATCAGGATCAACGATGGCTGCGGCGATACGACGAGGAACTTGAGGGGGTATCTCGTGGGTGGATGCCAGCTAGCCAGGCCGGTGAGGGCCATCCACGCTAAACCGGAGGCGCACGCGCCGCCGAGAATCGAAATCACAAAAGCCTCGACAAGGAGCTGGCGAAGAATGCGCCAGCGGCTCGATCCAATAGCCATACGGATGGCAATCTCGCGTGTGCGGTCTGCCGTACGCGCTGCGAACAGGCTGCCAAGGTTGGCGCAGGCGGCGAGCAGCACAATCCCGGCCAGCCCCATCACCCCAGCCAGAAAACCGCGCGCCGGCCCGCCGATAAAGTCGCCGATCAGACCAGGACGAGCCAGCTTGAGTGCCAACCCCTCTTCCTCCTTCGGATACTGCCGGGCAATGCGGGCAGTAATGGTGTTCAATTCAGCTTGCACCTGGGGCATGGTGACCCCGTCCTTCATGCGCACGACCGAAAAGAGATTCCTATAGCTACGCGACTCCAGCCAGCTGAAGCCGTCCAGCGATGCTTCATTCGCCGTGGGGACGAAAATGTCGAGCTGCGCAATTTTTTCGGTCCCGTGGAAGCCTTCCGGCGTGACCCCGACAATCGTATAGGGGTGCTTGTTAATGCGGACCGCCGTTCCCACGACGTTGGGGTCTGCGCCAAAATCACTCTGCCATGCGGACCAGGAAATCACGGCAGCTTCTGAGGCTCCGGGATGATCGTCATCGGCGCGCTCCAGCAGACGGCCGAGGAACGGCTTGATACCGACGACCTCGAAGTATTGTCCGCTCACTGCGCATCCCCAGACGGGCCGGGTGACACCGTTGGCTTCCAAACCAAAATCCTGAAACTCATAAGCGGCTACAGCAGAAAACATCGTATTGTCATCACGCACGTCGCGCATTTCCGGATTTGAAACGAAGGGGCCGCCGTCTTTGGGCTGAAGCGTCATCACCCGGTCCGCATGCGGCACATCCAGTTGCCGCAGGACTAATGCCTGCAGGACGCCGAAAACGATGACATTGGCGGCGATGCCGAGCGCCAGGATAAGGACCGCCGTCAGGGCAAAGCCAGGAAAACGGTGCAACTGGCGTAGGGCGAATCGCAGGTCCTGCAGCAGGGAATCGAGAAAGGCGCCCGTCCGCGAATCGCGCACTTGCTCCTTGACTTGTTCTACTCCGCCGAGTTCGATCCGCGCGGCGCGTTGCGCTTCGCGCGGCTGCATGCCCGCGCGAATGTTTTCCGCAATCAGCATTTCGAGGTGGGCATGAACCTCCTGGTCGAGGTCTGCCTCTACACGCCGAGATAAAAAGAGATTTCGCAGGAAACTGCGGGCTTTCACAAGGAGCGGCATGTTATTCACCTCTCTACGAAACTTCCAAAGCTTGATCGATAGCCCAAGAAATGCGGCTCCATCGCTTGGTTTCGATTTCGAGCTGCTTCAATCCCGCCTTGGACAATCGGTAGTATTTGGCGCGGCGGTTGTTCTCGGACTCTCCCCAAAAAGAGGAAATCCAGCCTTCTTCTTCCATCCGGTGCAGGGCGGGAAAGAGCGAGCCTGGCTTGACAACAAAAGTGCCGCTGGTGATCTGCTGGATCCTGCGTGAGATTCCCAATCCGTGCATCTCCCCAGCAATAAGCGATTTCAGGATCAGCAGGTCCAAAGTCCCTTGCAAAAGGCTCGTCGGTTCAGGGCTCAATTTATGCCTCCTATCGGCTCTCTATAGGGATGATACTGATCTACGTATAGAGTGTCAATAGGAAACGAGCATGCCAGTGGACGATAAGTCTTAGTGCCTTACCGGACGCTGGCTAGAAGCGGGGTTACCGGAAACTCATAAACCATTACCGATTCTTGGGGCTATTGAAACTTGCAGCCAAGACGGATGAAGAGTCGGAATTCGCAGAGCGGCTCGCCTCCCCGACAAGAGCCGGGGTAAACGCCAAGCGAGCCCTACTTGGCTTTCAGGAGCTCCACGCGCGCGGCGGCGAAGGGCATGACGGCTTCGAGGAGGACCGGAGTGCGCGCGGCGTTATTCGCGAAATACAGCGTGAAGGACGCGTCCTTCATCTCCACGCCATCGTCGAACACGCGAATCCCAATCTTTGACGCGGTGTAATCTCCTGCCGGTACGCTGACCTTCTCGGAAGCGGCCGCGAGTTTGGCTTGCACATCGTACAGTTTGTGCCCGTCGTAGACCGGGCAGCGAACCTCCGGCGTTTTTGTCCAATCCACGTTCCGCAGGTACTGCATCAGGCCGAGCGGGTCGCGCGTGCCTGGCAGCACGCGCGCCTGCGTCGCATCCGGTGACGCGGGTTCCTTGCCAGTCGCGGTCATACGCTGGACGGACTCCACTTTCTGTCCACGTTCGCTCAGGTGCATCTCATACTGCAAACTCGCCAGCGTTGCGGCATCGCTGTAGGAATCGAATTGATCATCAAGCTCGAAAACCATGCGCAATGGATTCAATGTGTGGGCAAACGCCTGTAAATGCCAGGTGCTCTTTCCCAAAAAATTGCCCCGCCCGGCAACTTGCAGCTTCAGAGTCGCCACACCGTTGAGCTTGGAGATATTTGCGGTATATTCCAGTACCTCACCGGCCTTGAGCGGCAGCCCGGCGTCAACGGGAGATGCGGCCTTCTTCGAATCAGCCGGCGAGGTTGACTTCACGGCAGCGGCGTTTGCGGATTTCTCCGTCGAGGTCGCCTCGCGGAAACCGGGCGGCTCAGCGGATACCGCCTCGGGGGCGCGTGGTTCTCCCCGTGCGTGCAACCAGTAAAATGCTCCCGCGGCGCAACCCAGCACGGCCAACGCTGCAATGCCAACTGTTGTCTTAAGGCTCATGCTCTTTGTGGGACGCTCCCTTGAATCTGCTGCTTGCCCGCCGCGCTTCCGTCGTACAATATCTTTCCGTGCGCGGAGATAATCCGGTTTCCTTCGCCGGCTCGCCGCGAACTATGAGCGTATCAAAACGCGGGCCGGTCGTCTTTCCCGGGCTCGCGTCGTAAGCTGGGGCAACTTGTCGTTGGCAGACGTGATCCTCGGCCGCATGGGGGCCGCAAGAGCTAGGAGGATTTACTAAATGCGCTACCTCGTCACGGGCGGCGCCGGCTTCATCGGCTCAAACACGGTGGACGAACTCGTCCGCCGCGGCCATAGCGTTGTCGTTCTCGATGATTTCAGTTCCGGCAAGGAAGAAAACCTGACGGAAGTACGCAACAAGATTACCTTCATCAAGGGCAGCATCACGGACATCGAAGTCGTGCGAAAGGCCATGCACGAAGCGGAATACGTGCTGCACCTCGCCGCCAAGACATCCGTGCCGCGTTCGGTGAAGGACCCCATCGAAACGAACAAGATCAACATCGACGGCACGCTTAACGTTCTGGTCGCCGCGAAAGAACTAAAGGTCAAGCGCGTGGTCTTCGCCGCTTCGTCCTCTGCTTATGGCGAGACGCCGACTCTTCCAAAAGTCGAAACCATGCAGCCGGAGCCTATTTCTCCCTACGGCGTCACCAAGTACGTTGGGGAGCTCTACGGCCAGGCGTTCGGCCGGTGTTACGGCCTGGAAAACGTCGCGCTTCGTTATTTCAACATCTTTGGGCCGCGCCAGGATCCCGGTTCGCCGTATTCCGGCGTGCTTGCCAAGTTCTGCTCGGCGTTTCTGGAAGATACACAGCCGGTGGTTTTTGGAGACGGCGAACAGACGCGCGACTTCACCTACGTAGAGAACGCCGTGCAGGCCAATCTACTCGCGTGCGAAGCGCCCAGTGTTTCCGGAAAAGTTTTTAATGTAGGCGTGGGTGGACGCGTCTCCCTCAATGAGGTCGTTCGCGTGCTTGGAAAAATTAGCGGCAAGACGCTCGAGACGAAGTACGAGCCGCCGCGGGATGGAGACATCCGTGATTCCCAGGCTGATATTTCTCAGGCTAGAGAATTGCTCGGTTACGAACCGCAGGTCAGTTTCGAAGAAGGATTGAGCCGCACCTACGAGTGGTATCGCGCGACCCAGACGAGAGCCCCGGCAAAGACGGAGAAGTGACTGGTGACTGGCGCAGTATGCTGCGCCACTACAATTGCTAAGGTTGGGTAGTTACGGTTGAGCGGTCTTTCCGTAGTTGAGCGGCTCTCCCGCTTTCGGCACGTCGTAGTTGTTCCAGAACCACAGCGGCTCCAGCTTTTTTTGCTCCGGCCAGACCTGGTTCAGCGTGTCGCCTTCGAACAATTCACCGTTCTTCATGACCCAGTGAATGGTGTTCGTGTTGTGAATATCGTCGAGCGGGTTCTTGTCCATAATCACCAAGTCCGCGAGTTTACCCGGCTCGATCGACCCGAGATCCGCTGGCCTGCCGATGATCTTCGAGCCGTTCACGGTGGCGCATCGCAGCACTTCTAGCGGGGTCATGCCGCCACTCGCCAGCATCCACATCTCCCAGTGATAGCCGATCCCCTGCATCTCGCCGTGGCTGCCGACGCCCACCAGGCCACCCGCGCGCTCGAGCTTCGCCATCTGCGCCGCAAGTTTGGGAAACTCATATTCGTCCTTGCGGAACCATCCCTGGCGGCGCTTGGTTCTCTGGTCGACGATGCGGTGCGGCATGAAGTGATTTAGTTTCGCGTTGTCGTGCACTTCGCTGTTCTCAAACCAATATTCCTCGCCGAACGGCCCCCCGTAATTCACGATCAGGGTCGGCGTTTCCGCGATCCCGGACTTGGCGAACATCTGGATCACGTCGTTGTAAAGCGGCGTAATCGGCAGCGTGTGCTCGTTGCCGTGGAAGCCGTCGATGACGTGAGTCAGGTTGAGCTTCAGGTCGAGGGCGCCTTCGGTTGTCGGCATCATCTCCAATTCTTTTGAGGCTTGCACCATGTACTGCCGCTGTTTGCGATTGCCGACGACGTAGCTCTTGATGTTGCGCGTGCCGTAATATTTCTTGTACTTGGTCAGCACGCCCTTCACTTCTTCGGCGGACTGGAAGTTGTTGTCGGAAAAAACGCCGGGCCCGGTTGAGAAGGCGCGCAACCCGATGATGTCGCCGCTATCGACGAGATCTTGGTACGCGAACATGTCGTTTGTGCCGGTCTGCACATCCAGGCCGGCCGTGACGCCGTAAGCCAGGTTCGCGAGGAACGACCAGTTTTGCGTGTCCAGAATGCCGCGCCGGATTTCCGTCCAGTGCGCGTGCGTGTCGACGAAGCCCGGAACAATCGTTTTGCCGCTCACGTCGAACACTTTGGCGTCCGCCGGCACACTGCCCTTCTCGCCCACGCTCTTGATGCGGTTGTTCTCGATGACGATCTCGGCGTCTTTAAGAACTTCATCGCCTTTCATTGTCACGACGGTCGCGCCGCGCAGGATGATCGTGCCTTTCGGCGTTTTCCGCGGAAATTCCAGGTTGACGGCGATCTCCTGGACGTCCTTCTCCTGCTCCTTCAGCTTTTTGTCTTCTTTTTTTTGTTCTTTCTTTTCGTCTTTCTTCGCATCAGCCGTTTGTGAAGTGGCGTCCTTCTTATCCGAATCCTTGGTGTCCGCATCTTTCTTGTCGCCTTCTTTCTTTTCGTCCTTTGGCGGTTCGAAAGAGATGGCGCCCAGCGGCTCGCGGAAAAGGCTGGCGCCCACCGCCCAGGTGATGGTCTTTCCGCCATCGGCCCACGCAAAATAATCCGCGCCGATGTCCGTCAGCCGCTTTGCCGGAACGGCGGGGGTGGTCACATTAACGGTTGGCGGTTCCCCACCTACGACCGGCATGGCAATCACGTAGAGTTGATTCATCACATGCGCGAGGACCCATTGGCCGTCGGGGCTCGGCACGATGTCATCCGCCGGAACCGGCTCCTCGAAGAAGTACAACCCCTGCCCTTTCACGACGAGGTGCGTGCGGCGGTCCGTACCGTCGTAGCGCAGCGACACCAGCCCTTGCGGCGTGTAAACGTAGATGCGGTCCTTTTCGTTCGTGAAATGCGGACCGCCTGCGCCGCGCGCGGGCAAAATCAGGTTGGCGTCTCCGCCGTCCGCGGGAATCCAGATGAGGTCGGCGTTCTCCGTCTGGCCGCCATCGAAGGTGCTGTTTTCCCGGTCGTAGGTGTTGCCGCGAAGCAGGACGATTTTCGTGCCGTCCGGCGACCACGCCGGATTGCTGTACACCGCCAGCGACTTCGACAACCGCGCAGGCGTTCCGCCCGCTGCCGGGATTTTCCAGAGCTGCCCGCCGTCGCTCGACCAGGTCACGTAAACGAGGGACTTGCCATCCGGCGACCAAGCCGGCTGAAATTCGTGCGCGCTTCCACTCGTCAGCCGCTGCGGCTTTCCGCCTGGCAAATCGAGGGTGTAGAGATGCGTCATGGCGGAGAACGCCAGCTTCTTGCCATCCGGCGATTCCACCGGGTCCATGATCAACCGCACCTTCACAGGCCCTTGTTCAACCGCCTGAGGAAAATCCAGCTTGGGCCCCAATTCCTGCGATACCTGCGCCGCGAACGGAATTGTTTTTTCCGTTCCCGTGGCGAGATCGAGCCGCTTGATCTTCCCATCCTGGTTGTAGACGATTTCTTTCCCACCGGGCAGGAAGGCATAGCCCGGAAAAACGTCGCGGGTAAAAAGCGATTCCTGATCGTCGCGCGTGACCGGATACTTCACCCAGCGGTCTTCGCCGCTTTCCATGTTGCGCAGGCGCAGGCCGGACTCCGTCTCGTACCGCGTGACGTAGAGAACCTGCTTGCCGTCCGGCGAAAGCACCGGACGAAACGCGCTCTTGATCTGGTGAATGAGGTCGTCTTCGTCGCCGGTCTTGCGGTCGCGCCGGGTGATGTGCCACGACGGAAACTGCTGATTGTAAGACAGAGAGCCCAGCTTTGCAGCGTAGTAGAGATATTTCCCATCTACGGAAGCGACCACGCCCATGGCGTTCGGGCGCTTGTTTCTTTCCGTGGTGGGGGTTGCCTTCGATTTGGTGATCTGCACGCCCGAGCCGCCGTCCACGTGGTACATCCAGATTTCGCTCGAGCCGATTCCGAATTGCGCTTTCGAAACAAAAATGTATTTGCCGTCCGGCGCCCAGCTTGGCGACGTGAATTCGTTATTCGGATCCTTGGAGACTTGTTTCACTCCCGCGCCGTCCGGATGCATGATCCAGATGTTCTCGCTGCCTTCGCGGTCGGAGAGAAAGGCGATCCACTTTCCATCCGGCGAAAATTTCGGCTGGCTGTCGAACGCCATACCGCCGGAGATCAGTTTTGCCGGCCCGCCCCCGATGGGGATCGTAAAGATGTCGCCCACTAGCTCGAACACAATTGTCTTTCCGTCCGGGGAGACGTCCAGCGAAAGCCACGTGCCCTCATCCGTGGTGAATTCGATCTTCCGGTCGGACTTCAACGGCAGGCCCTTTTTCTCGTCTTTTTTTTCTTCTTTCTTCTCGTCCTTCTTTTCTTCCTGCTTGTCCTTCTCCTGCTCCGCGGCATCCTTCCGTTTCGCGCTGGCGTCCAGCGCCATTGCGCCTCCGAAAATGACCTCAAGGAATATCGCCACCACAACAAACCACGCGGTCAGACCGCGCAGACTGGGCTGCTTCATGCACATGCTCGATTTCCTCCGTACCGCTTATCGAAAGCTTTGACCTGAGATTCACGGATCGGCCGCCAACTGGTTATCGGCCCGCCGATGGACACACCCATTCCTGGCCCTTTGATGCAAGCCGCGTGGAAGCGTCTCGGTGACCCAGACTCCCGAGCCTGCCCTACTGCTCCGACTCCTCTTCGCTGCCCCGTCCGCCGCGCGTCTGCGGTGGCGCAGGAACGATGTGGGGAATGCCCGCGTCATTCATCTTCTTATTCAGCGCGGGCAGTTCCTCCTCGGCGATTTTCTTGGCCTGCATCGAAGCATCATTGACCAGCGGCGTCAGCTCCGCCAGCTTTTCTTTTTGGTGTGCGCTGGGTGCAGCCGCAAACCCGTCCAGGTCATCCAGCAGGTCCTGGACTTGATTCGGCAGCGGGTCGGGCTTCCATTCGAACGGCGGCCCCGCGTTCCCCAAGCCTTCGCGCTCACGAATGAATTTCTCGGCGATGGCATCCACTTTTCTCTGCAGTTCATCGGCGGCTTTGACGATATCGTCGGGGATCTTCGTCGTGTCGGGTTTTCCCGCATCTTTCTTCCACTGCTCTCGCGCGGTCTTCAGCGCTGTCTGAATCCCTTCGATTGTTTTCCGGTCTTTATCGGTCGTCTTGACCATGGGGTAGAGCTGATCAATCATTTCGCGCCGCGCGGACCGGTCCGCGGCCGAAATCACGATGCGCGTATCCTCTTCGACGATGACTTTTTGCGATGCTTCCTTGTCTCCCGCCTTAATCTTGATGGTGTATTCGCCCGGCTCGACAAGCGGCCCGCGCGGCCCCAACCCATATCCCGCCGCGATCGCTTCGAGTTGTTGGGGTGTCGGCTCCGCCGGCGCATCCGAGCGCAGATCCCAGTTTGTGCGGTTCACGCCCGCAGCGCCGGGCCCGTCCGACTCCCGAAGCACTTTCCCGTCTTTGTCGATCACGGTGATTTTTACTTTGCCTTCCTTCTTTTCCGCTGCGTCGCCCTTGGCCTCGGTCTTCGGCTTCTCTTCGGCCGCCTCTTTCTTGTCCTTGTCCTCCTTGTCTTTCTTCGGCGCTTCCCGTGGCTCAGCTTCCTTCAGGTAATAGCTCAAGATCGCGCCGTACGGCGGATTCTTTGCCGTGAACACTTTCTGACCAGCGCTCCAACGGCGATTGCGCAGGTGCCAGGTCGTGGCCGTCCGCAGCGGGAAGAATGTTAGCGGTGATCCCGCCACACTCGCATCCATCTTTTCGATCGGCGTCAGATCGTCGAATATCCAGATCGATCGCCCGTGTGTCGCCAGCACCAGGTCGTTTTCGCGCGCCTGGATTTCGATATCGTCCACCGGCACCGTCGGGAAATTGCTCTTCAGCGCGGTCCAGTTTCCTCCGCGATCCCACGATACCCATAGCCCGAACTCCGTGCCCGCGAACAAGAGGTTCGTGCTCCGCGGATGCTCGCGCACCACGTGCACGCTTCCGGCCGAATCAGGAATCCCGTTGCGGATCGCTTTCCAGCTCTCGCCGTAGTCACTCGTCGCAAAAAGGTAGACGCTGTTATCGTCGCCGCGATGCCCATCGAACGCCAGCAGTGCCGCGCCTTCACCGGTCTTCGATGCCACCACGCGGCTCACGTAAGTTCCCTTTGGCACTCCCGGCACCTTTGGCGCCACGTTCTTCCACGTCTTCCCGCCGTCGCGCGTCACTTGCACGTTGCCGTCATCGGTCCCCGCCCACAGCACATTTGGCGTCAGCTGCGATTCACTCAGCGTTGTGATTGTCGGATATTCCTGCACGCCGTCGTGCCGCGACAGGGTGTTCTTGTCCGGCGTCTTCCCGAAAATCTGCAGTTTGTTGCGGTCCACGCCTGTCGTCAGTTCTCCGCCCAGCCTCGTCCAGTTCTCACCGCGGTCCGTGGACTTGAACAAATAGTTTCCGCCGTAATAAATCGTCGTGTGGTTGTGAGCAGAAACCGCCACCGGCGAATTCCACTGGAACCGGTAGTGCGGCTCTCCCGCTTTCGCTTCCGGCTTGATCGAGCGCTGCTGACCGGTGCGCAAATCTCTGCGATCGATATACCCGTCCTGCGACTCGGTGTAAACGATCCAGGGCTCCACGTTGTCGATTGCCGCATAAAAGCCGTCGCCGCCGTGAATCACTTGCCAGTCTTCATTCACGATGCCGTCGCGCGTCAGCGTCTGGCTCGGCCCGCACCAACTGCCGTTGTCCTGCAAGCCGCCGCAGATGCGGTAGGGCTTCTCGTTGTCGAGCCCTACTTCGTAGAACTGTCCGATCGCGATGGTGTTGACGAAGTCCCAGGTCTTCCCGGCGTCATAGCTCCAGTGAATCCCGCCATCCGATCCCGCAAGCATGTGATTCGAATCCGCCGGATCGATCCACATCGCATGGTAGTCTCCGTGGATGCTCCGGACGCGCTGCGTCGCAAAAGTTTTGCCTCCATCCTCGGAGTAAAACATTGGCGCGCCCAGCGCCCAGATGCGCAGGTCATTGTTCGGATCGATCCGCACCTGGCTGTAGTACGACGGCCGCGGATTCGTATCGCTCACCTTTTTCCACGTCTCCCCTTTGTCCTCGCTGCGATAGATTCCGCCCTTTTCATGCTGTACCAGCGCATAGACGATGTTCGGGTCCCTACGGTAAATATCCAGTCCGATGCGGCCGGTCTCTCCGCCGTTCTCGTACGGCAGCCCTTTCGTCAATTTTTTCCAGTTTGCGCCGCCATCCGTCGTCTTATAGATCGCGCTATGCGGTCCGCCGCCGTTAAATCCATAGGTCGTCCGCCGCCGCTCATACGCCGCCGCATATAGAGTGTCCGGACTCTCCGAGTCCATGGCGATGTCGCTCACACCGGTGTCGTCGTTGATCTTCAGGACTTGTGACCAGGTCTTCCCGCCGTCGGCCGTCTTATATACTCCGCGCTCCGGATTCGCGCCCCACAAATGTCCCAGCGCCGCCACGTACACCACATCCGGATTCTTCGGATGAATCACGATTCGCCCGATGTGCCGCGTCGCCTCCAGCCCCATCTTCTTCCAGGTTTTCCCGCCGTCGAGCGACTTGTATGCCCCATCTCCCCAGGAGGAGCTTTGCCGGTTGTTCGGCTCCCCCGTTCCGACCCACAGCACCGACGGGTCCGACGGCGCAATCGCGATGTCGCCAATCGTCGACACGCTCTCCTTATCGAACACCGGCTCCCACGTCGTGCCGTTGTTGGTTGTTTTCCAAACGCCTCCCGAAGCCGTGCCCACGTACACGATGTTCGGATTGCTCTCCACGACTGCGAAATCATCGATGCGCCCGCCCATCGTCGCGGGACCAATCTCCCGGAATTCCAGATTCTTGAACTTATCGTTGGGATTCGGCTGGTCGCCGGGCGCCGCCGGAGCGCTTATCGACAACACGCCAAGAATCGCCGCACAAGCCAGCATCGTCCGCAGAGCATTCCACGCATGCTTCATTTCCATCCCCCTGTGTACAAGGCCCGGCATCTTACTCCGGCTGGGCCGGATAACGCATCAAAATGTTTTGAAAGGCACACCAACTCGTTGGGAATACAGACGCGCGGCGCTGCCGCTTCGTTTCACTCCCCCGCAATTCCGCTCATCCCGCTTTGTCTGCGCATGCAACTCATGGCCTGCCCTTGCCTTCAAATCCCTTTGACCACATGCTAGGCTATCCGACTGATTTCATTGACTGCATGCTCCGCGTGAACCGCCATCCCCGTGCACGGGTTCTTTCCGGGCTACGCCATTTTCTCCTTCTGGCTGCGCTGTTCCTCGCGCTCGCGGTCCTGTCGCCATGCATCGCCTTCGCCCAACAAACGCGCTTTCCTTCCGGCAAAGGCGGAGTCGCAAATCTAGAAGCGAAAACGCAGAGCCGCAAAGGCGACGTCACCACGGCCGAAGGCGAGGTGGACATTCAATACGCGGACACCCGGCTTCGCGCCGACCACGTCGAATACAACAGCAAGACCTACGAAGCCACCGCTACCGGCCACGTTCAGCTCGATTACGGCAACGAGCACCTCGAAGCCGGTGAAGCTCATTACAACGTCAGCACCGGACACGGCCTGTTTCACAACGTTCGCGGCAACGTCAAGATCGAGCGGCGGCCCAATCCAACAATCTTGATTTCTGAGAATCCGCTTTACTTCGAAGCGCGCGACGTCGAACGCTTCCCTGGAGAGGTCTACCTCATCCACCGCGGCTGGATCACCATCTGCGACCCCGAACACCCCAAGTGGCAGTTCTACGCGCCCAACGCGCGGATCCGTCTCAATAAAACCGTCGCGCTGATCAACGCCAACTTCCGTCTTTTCCGCGTCCCGCTCATCTGGCTCCCCTACGCCACCGCCCCCGCGGGCCGCAAAATCCGCGCAACCGGTTTCCTCATTCCCGACGTCGGGCAGAGCTCGCGCAAGGGTTTTATTCTCGGTGATGCCTTTTACCTGGCCCCCACTCCGTGGATGGACGCGACACTCGGCGCCCAATTTATGAGCCGCCGCGGCCTTCTCGAACGCGGATCATTGCGCGCCAAGCCGTTCGAAAACACTTCGGCCGAGTACACCTATTTTGGTGTCGACGACCGCGGCCTCCGCAACCCTGACGGCACACGCACTCGCCAGGGTGGCGAGCAGCAGCGCCTTGAAGTTCAGTCCCTACTCCCCGGCGGCTGGCGCTTCGTAACGGACTACAACCATCTCTCCTCGCTTACCTTCCGTCTCGCCTTCTCCGACTCTTTCGGCGAAGCCATCAACTCCGAACTGCGCAGCGCCGTCTTCCTCTCGAACAATTTCCGCGGCTTCAGCCTGAATTTTGCAGGCCTCAACGACAAGAGTTTTCTCACCCTGCCGATCGCCGCAACGCCGACCACACCCGCGGTTCCCGCCACCAGCGTGACTCTTCGCAACTTGCCGGAAGCGCGCCTTGGCTCCGTCGAGCAAGCTCCCTGGCGCAGCGCCCCCGTCTATTTCAGCTTCGACGCATTTACCGGGGTGGTGTACCGCCGCGATCAAAATATTCAAACTTCCAATTTCGTCGATCGCTACGAATTGGCGCCGCGCGTTACCGTTCCGCTGCACTTCGGTCAGTGGCTCGGGGTGACCACTTCCGTCGCTTTCCGCACCACCCGCTATGGCGATTCCTACAATTCCGCCGGCCAGCTCAGTGGCGCTTCCATTTCCCGCAACACCGGAGAATTCACCGTAGAGCTCCGCCCGCCTGCGCTCGAACGATTCTTCGACCGCACAGCCTCGAAGACCGACAAGACGCCTCGCCGGTACAAGCACACCATCGAACCGGCGCTCACCTACCGCTTCGTCACGGGCGTAAATCACTTCGCAAATTTTATTCGTTTCGATTCCGATGCCACACTTACCGACACCAGCGAAGTCGAATATGGCTTTACGCAGCGCCTCTTCCGGAAGGACGGTGACGACCAGCCGCAGGAGCTTATTTCCTGGCGCATCGTCCAGAAGCACTATTTTGATGCCACCTTTGGCGGCGCCATCGTCAACGGCCAGCGCAACGTGTTCCAGGCGCTCGATTCAATCTCGCCCTTCGCTTTCGCTTTCGGTCCACGCAATTGGTCTCCGATCGTGAGCGACTTCAAGATCACTCCCGGCGGCCTCTACGATGTGGAGCAGATTCTTCAGTACGATCCCCAAGCTCAGAGACTCGTCACCATCGGCACGCTCCTGAAAGTAAAACCCTATCGCGAATTCTTCGCCACTGTTGCCTACTTCCGCCTGAATGCCAATCCGGCGTTCAGCGAACTTCCTCTCCAGCCTCCTCCGCCGCTGCTTAACTTCGAGCAGCCGGCTTCGAACCAGATTCGCGGGCTGGTTGGCTACGGAAACGAAACGCGCAAGGGGTTTAATCTCATCGCCGGTGTCGGCTACGATTTCGAGAACAAGACGCTGCAGAACCAGCTCGTTCAGGTCAGTTACAACGGCGGCTGCTGTGGCCTCGCCGTCGAGTATCGCCGCATCAACCTCGGCCAAGTACGCGCGGAGAACCAGTTCCGCCTCGCGTTCATCATCGCGAACATCGGCAATTTCGGGAATCTCCGCCATCGGGAAAAAATCTTCTAGCCAAGGGCTCGTATAAATGCCGGCCTTTAGCCTGGGCGTCTTCGCTTGTGATTTAATGTGACACCCATGAACGATACCGACCTGGCCTTCGCATCCATCGAAGAAATCGGAAAACTCTTCCGCAAACGCAAACTTTCTCCCGTCGAGCTCACCAAGCTCATGCTCGCACGCATTGAGCGGCTCAATCCCAAACTCAACGCATACATCACCATCACCGCTGAACTCGCCCTCGCCCAAGCCAAAAAAGCAGAACTGGAACTTCTCGCGCCCCGCGGCCGCAAAGGCCATGGTGATCGCGGCCCGCTCCACGGCATCCCCATCTCGCTGAAAGACAACATCTACACCAAAGACATTCGAACGACCGCCGGCTCAAAAATCCTGAAAGATTTCATTCCACAGCACGACGCTCAAGTCGTCGTCATGCTGAAAGAAGCAGGTGCCGTTCTCCTCGGCAAGACCAACATGCACGAGTTCGCCTACGGCGTGACGTCCAACAATCCCCATTTCGGCCCGGTCCGAAATCCCTGGGACCCCGCGCGCATTCCCGGTGGCTCGAGTGGAGGATCTGCCGCGGCCGTCGCCGCCGGCCTTTGCTACGGCAGCATTGGAACGGACACCGGCGGCTCCATCCGCATCCCCTCATCCCTCTGCGGCGTCGCCGGTCTGAAGCCAAGCTGGGGCCGCATCTCTTGCGAAGGAATCACTCCACTTTCTCCTGCTTTCGATTGCGCTGGCCCGCTGGCTCGAACCGTCGGTGATGTCGCCGCTCTAACGGGAGTTTTATACTCCCGCGTGGGACGCGAGCCAAACCTGGCCAGTCCTTCGGCTCTACGGGCTGGACCGGGAAAGTTTTGCCTGGGAATTCCTCGTCAATTGTTCTTCGATGCTCTTTCCTCGGAAGTCCGGAACGGCTTCGACTCTGCGCTGCTCGATCTTTGCCGCGCGCCCATGACCTCGAAAGACATTTCCATCCCGCTGCTCGATGAAACCGAAGACGCCGGAAATCATATCGCCTGGACGGAAGCGGCGCTTTACCATCAGCAACAGGGATATTTTCCTGCCCGGGCCGCGGAGTACGGCGGCGACGTGCGTTCAAGGCTGGAGATGGGCTGCAAGGTGCCGGCGGTTGACTACTTGCGAGCGCTGGAGATTCAGAAACAATTCTTTCAACAGCTGCATTTGGCGCTCGCGGAAGCGGATGTAGACGCCATCGTCTTTCCCTCGACCGCCATTGAAGCTCCGCTCTTGAATCAGGAAACGATCCGCATCGGGGCGCACGAGTATCCAACTCGCGCTTTGCTGCTGCGCCACAACCGTCCGGCAAATCTGGCCGGTGTGCCTGCCGTTTCGGTTCCCTGTGGCTTTACCCGTTCGGGATTGCCCATCGGTTTGCAAATCATGGCCGGTGTGTCGAGCGAGCCCATCTTGCTCCGCATCGCCAAGATTTTCGAGCGTTCTCGCCCGCGGAACCTCCGGCCACCACTGCCCGATTGAATTTCGCGGGCGGAATTGTGTTGGAAGTTTTACTGCGCTTCGGTCGCCACTGCACCTCGCGTCTTCATCATCCAACTGCCGATGACGTAGCCGAGCATTCCCGTCACTATTCCACCGAAAACGTCCACCACGTAGTGGTACCGCCCCCAGATTGTTGACACGCACATGCACGTCACCAGCGGCAACATTGCCCAGAACAGCCACCGCCGGTGGCGCCATGCTCCCCACAACGCCGCGACCGACCCCGCCACATGCTCTGAAGGAAACGCCGCGCCCCGCACGCGTCCAAAGTGCTCGATAAAATTGATCGTTGCCGTGATGGGCCCGCCCTGCAACGATCCGTGCCACGCCCCAACCATCGAAAACCAAGGGCTCTCAATTGGGAAAAAAATCGCGATCAGATACCCGATCGCGTACCCCACGGCCGAATACGTCATCACCGACCAGTACCCGCGCCAGTCCCTCCGGTAGTACAAGACTCCGCCCAGCACCAGCAGATACGTAAAGTAAGTGAGATACGCGAACTGCATGAAATCGTTCCGCGCCGGCGTTGCAAACTGTTCCAGCCACACCGTCGGATGCACGCCGGCCAGCCAGTAGTCGGCGGCGATCAGCTTCGCGTCCTGCCAGCCGGGCGTCACCAGATGCACGAGCTTTCCCAGTTCCTCAAAACAAAACAGAAAAAACAGGTGCGGATACCAGTGCCGCCAAAAATGCCAGAACTTCACTGAAAACGTGTCGCGTCCCCAATCCGTCCGCTCCGCAACTCGCGCTTCTACGCGGCACAAAACCAGAATCATCGCCGCAACCAACGCCTGCAGGCCGATCAACTTCACTGGATGCGCAAGATTTTCCGCAAACACCGCGATCAGCGCACTCGATGCCGCCAAGTATCCCAGCGCCACCCATTCGAATGCTCCGCACGCCGCCCACGCTATCGCTGCTTCCCGAGTGATCCACCGCGCGATTCCTTGTCCTTCCACTTCGAAGCCGGTCGCGCGCACCTCACTTCTCGCGGCAAGCACTCCCGCGCTCCAAGCGACCGGTGTTTCATCACCTCGATGGTTCTGTCTCTGCACGTCATTCATTCAGGGTTCTCCGGTCTCACCAGTTCCACTGGGCAACTCACTGCGCTCCGCACACTAAGAGCGCAGCGCTATGCAATCACTCTGAGCTGCTCTTTCCTCTCTGCGACTTCTCCGTGCCCTCTGCGTCTCTGCGTTGGGCTTTCTTTTCTCTCCCAATTCAGCACCGGCCACCCACGCGTCCGCGCCATGTCCGCGAGGTCTTTCGACGAATTTACTGCCGCAGGCCGGCCAACCGCCGCCATCAACCACCGATCATTCAAGCTGTCGCCATACGCGTAGCATCGCCCCAGGTCGAGCCGCATCTCCTCAGCCAATCGCTTCGCCGCGCGCGCTTTCGCTTCCCCAAACATCGCCTCGCCCAAAACCCGTCCCGTCCACCTGCCGTCCATTGCTTCCAGCCGCGTCGCGAACACACGAATTGTCAGCGTGATTCCGCGCACGGCAAGTTCGGTTTCCATGGCGCGCGCGGCTCCCCGCGCCAACGGCTCCAGCGTCCCGCTTATCATCACAATCTCGTGCCCCTGCTTCGCGTGCCATGCCACTCTCTCGATCGCTTGCGCAAAAAAAGCGGGGACAGGCAGTCGTGGATTGCGCCGCGGAGGAGCCGATGCCTGTCCCTCGGCCTGGAGGCCGTCTTTTTGCCAACAGGAGACATCTCCGTCTCCCTCGCCACGCTCGTCAAAAACTTGCACGCCGCGCAGATACATTTTGTTCGCCTGCAGGATCGCGCTGATCCCGCGCGGCATCAGCCGCGTCGCTTCCCTTAACCATGAAAAATAGTTCTTGGCCCGGATCGCTCTCCGGTATCTCAACATCCGAAAGAATTTCTTTTCCAACGACGGCAGTGCCGTGAGCGTTCCATCCAAATCAAAAAACGCCGCTACTCTTCCGCTCTTCTCCTTCACTTCCTCTGTTTCCTTTGCGTCCATCCGCCCCTTCACATCGCCTCCTGCGCTGCGGCTTTTGCATCCCGGATGCGATTATGGGGCGCGCTCTTCGCTCCGCGCGCTGGCCCCACATTTCCTGCAATGTACTTCCACCCTTCCACGAGCACCGGCAACCCACGCAGCAGGCAGAACGCTGCCGTCATCCACGTCAACACCTGCGCTCCCACGCGAATCATGGCGTGTACATCCGCCGCCAACTCCCCCACCAGCGCCACCGGCCCGCGCATCAGCGCCAGCTCCAAGCCCAAATAGCAGAAGCACAGACACTTCATAGCCGCATACATCCCTCGGCTCCAGCGCGACGCCACCAGCGCCTGTCCCCACCAGGTCCGCAGCATCGCATTCGCGCCCCAACCGGAATGTCCCGCCTTCATCGCCAGCCCGCGCAAGAAATCCGTCGCCGCCCCGCGCGCAAAAAACAAAACCGGCAGCCACAGCGACACCATGCCCACCACCGCGAAATAGGTGAAGTACACGTTCTCGATCATCCGGTCGCCCAGGATGTCCAGTTGCGCGCCCACCGGCGTCGCCATTTTTTTCTTTCGAGCGAGATGCCCGTCTAACGCATCAAGCGCGATCGCCGCCACGGTCAGCCCCACCGCCGTAAGGTTCGCCCACGCCCCGCGCCCGAACAGACACACCGCCGCGAACCCCACCACGACTCGCAGCAACGTCACTTTGTTCGGCGTCCATCGCATACTCACCTGCCGCGCGCCTCCCGGGCGCTCACTGCGGCTGTGGCAACTTCTCTGCCAATTCGCTCGCACGTAACTTATTTCCTATCAATGCCTTAGAGCGCTCTTCGAAAGCGTCGCCGCCGCCCCGCGCCAGCCAAATCCTTCATCTGTCGCCCTTTCACTTCCTCGTGTCCTTTGCATCCTTTGCCGCGTCTAATAAAACGACTTCGTGTTTGCCGCTCGCATACCCATCCTTCGCGATGTGATCCTTCAGCGAACCGATGAGGTTCGCTGGTCGTAAATTCCGGCCCTGCCGGAAGTGATTTCGACGTAAGTACAAGCACGAAAGAGATTTGTGGGAGAATAAGAGGAACGGTTTTGAGGTCTGGTGGGGTGCGCTGTCTCGTCGCGCTTCCAGGTCGCAACCAAGGATTGAATTCGGATGAACGATGTTTCTCTATTAGGAGCTTTTCTCGCCGGGCTCGTTTCGTTTCTTTCTCCCTGTGTGCTGCCGCTCGTTCCCGGCTACATCTCCATGCTGTCCGGCATTGGCATGGAGCAACTCCGCAAGGGCGAGGTTCCCAGCTCCGGTTTGTTCGCTTCCGCTCTCGCGTTCGTTGCCGGCTTTTCCGTTGTCTTTATATCTTTCGGCGCGTCCGCCAGCGCCGTCGGGTCCTTCCTGCGCCAGAACCGTGCCCTCCTCGCCCCTGTCGCCGGCGCCTTGATCCTGCTATTCGGCCTTCACCTCATCGGCGCGCTCATCAAACTCAATCTTCGCGCCGGAATCATCCTCGGTGTCATTCTCGTCGCTCTCGGCGTCGCCTCCTACCTTCGCCATGCCCCGCTCTTTGCCGGCCTGGGCGCTTCTCATTTTTTCTCGCTCTCGCTCGTCGGCTTTTTCGGCCCTTCGATGGCCCGCTGGCTCAATCGCGACGTCCACCTCCGCAGCGGTGCCACGCAACCCGGCATCTGGAGCGGCTTCTTCCTCGGTTTCGCGTTCGCCTTCGGTTGGACGCCCTGCATCGGCCCGATCCTCGCCACCGTTCTCGCTCTCGCCGCCGCCAGCGACACCATCGCCCGCGGCGTGTTGCTCCTCGCCGTTTACTCCGCCGGCCTGGCCATTCCCTTCCTGCTTACCGCGCTCGGCATTAGCCAATTCATGGTTTTCTACAAGAACTTTCGAAAGTATCTCCATGCGGTCGAGCTTTTCAGCGGCGCTTTGCTTTTGTTCGTCGGGGGATTGGTCTTCGTCAACAAGCTGAGCTGGCTCTCGGCTAAACTGACTTTCTTGAATCGATTTTCACTCTAGAGGAGTGCGTCTGACCAATTCGCGGAAACAACAATGAAAAAAGTCATCTTAATCATCTCCACCGTGGTCGTTCTCATCGGCGCCACCGTCTATGCCGACAGGGCCACGCGCGTGAAATCCACAGGCCCGGCGAGGAACACGGCGCCGGCCGACGCCAAAACCCTCGGCCAGCCCGCTCCCGATGTTACCTTCAAGGATCTGGACGGCAAGGACGCCACACTTAGCCAGTACAAGGGCAAAGTCGTATTGGTCAATTTCTGGGCCACCTGGTGCGAGCCCTGCTACATCGAAATTCCTTGGCTCATCGAAATGCAGCAGAAGTACGAAGCGAAAGGCTTCACCGTTCTGGGCATCTCTATGGACGAAGACGGCAAGAGCGCCGTCGCTCCCTTCATCGCCAAGGAACGCTTCAACGTCAACGGCCAGAAACTCCCCATGAACTATCCCATCGTCATCGGCAACGACGAAGTCGCTGACAAGTTCGGCGGCCTTCTCGGCTATCCCACCAGCTTCCTCATCTCCCGCGACGGGAAAATCGTGAAGAAAGTTCAGGGTCTGATCAGCTACGAAGAATTCACCAAAGCCATCGAATCTCAATTGTAATTCTTCGTATGGCGGTACGGCATGTCCTGCTCGCTCTTTCCTCGCACGCTCACTCGCGCCGCGTCCCAACATCTCCCAGATCCGCTCGCTACTCACTCTCTTCGCTTTTGCTAGACTGTTTTGGCCATGAGCGTCATTGACGAGGTCCTCGCTGCCAACGAAATTTACTCGCGCACGCATGAATTGCGCAAACTGACCCCGCGCCCCGAGCGCAAGCTCGCCGTCCTGACCTGTATGGATACCCGGCTTTCCATTCGCACCCTGGGCCTGAAAACGGGAGATGCGCACATCATCCGCAATGCCGGCGGCATCGTCACGGAAGACACCCTGCGCTCCCTGGTTGTCTCGCATTATTTGCTCGGCACCGAGGAGATCATGGTCATCAATCACACCGATTGCGGATTGATGCTCACCAGCGAACAGGATCTTCGCACCCGAATCCAGAACCGCACCGGAACCGCCGCTGTTGCTCCCGCCTTCTTCTACGCCTTCCAGAACATCGATGAAAATGTCCGCCACCAATTGCAGAAGCTTCGCACCCATCCCTGGATTCCCCAGACCGTCGCCGTCCGCGGCTTCGTCTACGACGTCGCTAGCGGCCATCTCCGCGAAATCAAGGACGCCTGATTGTTGGCCCGTACAGCCCGCTTCCCGTTCCTTCGCCGTGGTGTCCAACGACCTTCGAGGGGAGCGAAGCGGCGGGGCCACTTCTCCGCTCGCTTCCTTATCTCATTGCCTCCTTACTTCATTGCTTCGTCACATCCCCACTGCCCACTACCCTCGACTCGCTCTCTTCATGTACGCTAAATGCATGCTCGATGAAAAAGACTTTCAACGAAAAGCCGACTCCGCGTTCGAGGAACTCAAGCGCCGCATGCTCACCGCGGGCGATGAACACGGTTTCGACGTCGAAGGCGAATCCGGAAAACTCGAAGTCATCTTCGAGGAACCCGAGGAGGCCAAGTTCGTGATTTCGCCCAACACGCCGGTCCGAGAAATCTGGGTCTCGGCGCTTTCCACCAGCTTCAAGCTCGGCTGGAACGAATCGCGCAACGCCTTCGTCCACGAAAAAACCGGCGAAGACCTCCGCGCCGTGATGAGCCGCGTCATCTCCCAGCAACTCGGCGCCCAGGTGACCCTGTGATGCGATTCCCCAATTTCGCTACGCCTCGCAAAGAATCTGGAGCAAGTCTCTCCCGCGGTCCTTTGTTTCGTCTTCTCCGTGAACTCTGTGCTCTCCGTGCTCTCTGTGTTAAGTTTTTCTCTTTCTTTCAACTTTTACCTTTCAACTTTCAACCATCCAACCGTTTGGCCGTGCCTTTATTCGTGCTCTGCCTTGCGTTCTCTCCCGCCGTCCAATCGCAAGTTCCCTCCGGCCGCGACGTAGTCAAATCCGAAATCTACGTCTCGCTCGATCCCGCGGCCCGCGCCAGTTCGTTCCAAATCGCCGTTGTCATGAAGATTCGCTCGGGCTTCCACGTCAACGCCCGCGAAAAATCGGAGGACTACCTGATCGCCACCGATCTCAAGGCTGCGCTTCCCGCCGGCTTCAACGGCGGCGAAGTCTCCTATCCCAAAGGCAAACTTGAGAAATTCACGTTTTCCAAGATTCCGCTGAACGTTTACCAGGGCGCCGTGATTCTTCGCATGCCCGTCACTGCGCTCGAGAACGCTCCTCTCGGCGAACAGCACATTCCGCTAAAGCTCCGCTACCAGGCCTGCAGCAGCGAACTCTGCCTGCCCCCGGTGACAGTAACTCTCGACGCGGCGCTGAACGTCGCCGCCTCGGCCTCCGCCGCCAAGCCCGCTCACGCAGAACTTTTTGGAAAACAATAGACCCGCAACGTCAATTTCAACAATTGATCTTGGACAAGCGTTGCAGACTTCGAACTTTTTTGAAGGAAGGCGTGCTCTAAGCTTTACCGAAACTGGCCACTGCATCGCGCAAGCGGCGGACGACGCGTTGCTGGCCAAGAACGACCATCGTATCGAACAAAGGCGGCGCCACGGCCTGCCCGACGATCGCCACACGAGTGGCGTTGATCAGCAGTCCGGCTTTCACGCCGCCCGCCTCGGCCACGGCACGGGAGGCGTGGTCGCAAGCATCGTGGTTCCATTCGGGGAGCGCCTCGAGCGCATCGGCGAGCTTGGCGAGCAGATCCGGAACTTTCGGATCTTTCCAGAATTTTTCTATTGCCGCGGGGTCGCGCGTGAATTCATCGCTGAAAAACGCGCGCGACCAGGATGAAAAATACGGTAGCAAACGAACCCGCGGCCGCAGCAAATCGACGGTCTTCGAGAACCACGCGTGGTCTCTGCCGTCCGGGCCGGGCGCAGCGCCCGCCGCCCACTCCGGCTTCCACAAGCCGCTGCGCTTCAATTCATTTTCGACTTCAGGTAGCAACTCCTCGATCGGAAGCTTTTGCAGATATTGCGTGTTGAACCACTCGAGTTTCGGGCGATCGAACACCGCGTTGGTGCGGCTCACGCCCTCGAGTGAAAATTTTCCGATCAAATCCTTCGTTCGAATAAATTCTTCATCTCCGCCAGGAGACCAGCCCAGTAGCGCAAGGAAATTCCGGAACGCCTCCGGGAGAAATCCTTCGGCGCGGTACATGTTTACATCGGTCGCGCCGTGACGTTTCGAAAGGCGGGACTTGTCAGCGCCGAGTATTAGCGGCACATGCGCAAAAACAGGAGGTTCCGCACGCAGCGCGCGGTACAGCAGCACTTGTTTCGGAGTATTCGAAATGTGGTCCGCGCCGCGAATCACGTGCGTGATGCGCATATCGATGTCGTCGACGACAACCCCCAACTGATACATGGACTGGCCGAATTCTTCATCGCCTTTCCCGGAGCGCAACAGGACAAAGTCCTCGATTTCATCATTCGAAAACTCGCGTTCGCCGAATACCGCGTCGACGAATCTTGTTGTTTCACCTAGCGGAACTTTGAAGCGGACGGCCGGCTTCACACCCGGCGTTGAGGGCCGGCCATCGCGGCAGGAACAACGCGTGACGCGCCGCGGCCCGCCGGCCTTCGGCTCCTCGTCTTGCGCCGGTTCGGCGTAGTCCCCGCCCGCATATTTTTCCGCGGGGCAGTAGCACAGGAATGCGGCCCCGTTGGCCAAACATTTTTTCGCCGCCGCGCGATACAATTCCGTTCTTTGCGATTGGTAAAATGGCCCCTCGTCCCAATTGACGCCCAGCCACTGCAAGCCATCCAGAATTCCTTGCACCAGTTCTGGCTTGTTGCGCTCGGCATCAGTGTCCTCGATGCGCAGAATCATCGTTCCGCCCTGGTGCCGCGCGAACAGCCAGTTAAACAGCGCGGTCCGGGCTCCTCCCACGTGCAAATAACCGGTAGGGGACGGGGCAAATCGCACCCTCACGGAAGATGGCTTGTGAATGGAGTCACTCATTGTCGGCGCGTCTTTCCACTTGAATTCAAACTCTCAGTGTAGCCAAACGCACTATTTGCGTCCAATGGCGCCGGATTTCCGGCAGCCGTGAAGTTTTCGAGAATTCGAATGCGCGTCCGCCTGCACGAGGGCAGCGTTTTTGCATCCGGTGAAATAATTGAGAATTCATCTACAAGGAACAAAGGTATCCCGATCAAATGGTGCGATCGGGAGCGGTGCTTCACCCAATGGAATCAGGAGGGCAAGTCAGGTGCCGATTAACTAGCGCTTGATTAACCAAAACGACGAGGGCCTATCTCCCTTTGTATTGAACCGGTTACCTGAGGGATGCTGTCTCTTTAGCTACCAGTACGCCGGTACGCTTGCTTCTGGAAAATTCCGTCATCCATAATCACGAGGACTTTGTCTTGTGTACAGGCGCGACCTTCGCGCGTCGCCGCACGACTGTCCTCTCGTGCGAGCGGCGGGGTTGCGGTTGTACGGCGGAGCACGAGGGACTTTTGTGCCTTCCTGACTTGCCGAAAGGTCGTCCGCAATGCGGGCGGAGAATCGCATGTGTTCCTGATGCATCAGAGTTTTATTTCACTGGCGCTGCTGATCGCCACCACTTTAGTGGCGGGCTTCTTCGCGTATATACACAGCATTAAGCGCCAGACATATCTGCTGCTATGGACAGCCGCGTGGGCGGTATTCGCGCTTCATTACGTGGGGCCGGCACTAGATCCAACACTAGATCCAAGTACAGCGGCGAGCCCGCTGCAGAGTGCATTGGATCATTGGCTCTTCGCGCTCTCCGGGGTTCTCTTTTTTCTCGGAGCACAGCTTTACTCCCAGCGGAAGCCCTGGAAAATTCCCGGGCTGGTTGTGGGCCTACTCTTCGGACTGTGGACCGCAGCCAACGCCACCGACGCGATTTCCGTTTCCGCGGTCATTCCCGCTTCTTTGCTGTACATCGCGGTGGCGGTGGTGTTCTGGCAGGAAAGCCGGCGGCAGGAAACGCTCGCCGACCGGCTCCTGGGCGTTTCCTTCGCTTCCTGGGGAGTGCTGTGGATCGCGCTCCATATCCTGAACGCGACGCCGGAACTCCAAGGCGCAGGCATGAGCGTGGTTGCGGCTGCTCCGTGCGCGTTCGTAGCCATGCTCATGGTCATGGCGCTATACGAAGAAGAAAAACGCCGCATCGAGCGCAACATGCTGGCGCTTTCGAATCTCAATCTGGCGACCTCCAGCTTTGTGGGCGGCGAGATTCAGCGCATGTTGTCGCAGGCGCTGGACCGCGTGCTGGGCGTCGTGCGGTTGCCCGCAGGAGCGCTCTTTCTGCACCACGGTGATCCGCAGGGCCCTACTTCCGTCGTTGCCGTGGGCTTGAGTGATGAGTTCTGCCGCGCCGCCCAGAACGAAGGTCTGGACGATTATCTCGTCCACCTGGTGTCGCGTCTCGGCGGCCTGCTGGGATTTCGCGACCTGCGCGACGACTCCCTCTCGGCGCTCGAAAAAGAACAGTCCATCCGCCGGTTCCGCGAACTTGCGCTCGCCCAGGGATTGCGCAGCGTGGTGGCCATTAGTCTTCAAGCCAAAGAACAAGCCTTCGGCGTGCTGCTTCTTGGGACACCGGACAGCCGGCGCTTCACGCCCGCGGAGTTGCGGCTTCTCCTCGCGCTCGGCCACCAGATCGGCATGGCAGTCGAGAACAGCTACTTGATTCAGCAGACTTCGCGGCGGTCCGAAGAACTTCACGTATTGAACGAAATCGGCCGCGCGCTCAGCTCCACGCTGAACAAAGAAGACCTGACGAGGAAAGTGTGGGAGGAGCTGCGGCGGCTCTTCGACGTGGAAAACTTCTACATCGCGGAACTGGATCCGCTGCGCGACGAAATTCAGTTCGATCTCGAGATCGTGGATGGCGCGCGCATGCCAAAGCGCGCGCGTCCTGCCGGGAACCACATCACCGAGTACATCATTCGAACGCGGCAGCCGGTGCTCATCCGCGATAATTACGTCGGGGAGATGAAAAAACTGGGCGTCGAGCCTCTGCGCACGACCGGTTGCTTCTGCGGCGTACCGCTGGTGGCCTACGATCACGCCATTGGCGCGATGGCGGTGTACTCCGATCACGAGCGCGTGTTTGACGAAGGGCACCTGGAGCTTCTGCGCGTCCTTGCGAGCGAAGCGAGCATCGCAATTGAAAACGCCCGGTTGTTCAGCGAAGAGCGCACCAAGGCGCGGCACCTTTCGCTGCTGAACACGATTTCGCGGAACGCCATCGCCACGCTTAATCCGGATGAGATGCTCGCCAAAATCACCGAACAACTGGAAGCCGGGCTGACCTACGATCACATCGGCATCGGCGTGCTGGACTACGCGACGCGCGAAGTGGTGATCCAAGCCGAAGCGGGAAAGCGCCGCGGGAGCCTGGGGCGGCGCATTTCCATTGGCGCGGGCCTGATCGGCCACGTGGCCCGCAATGGCCACATGGCAGCATACCGCGCTGCTTCTCCGGCCGACGGTGCGCTGAAGCCGCTATTGCCGGATTCCGTGGCGGCTATCGCATTGCCGGTTTTTTACGCGGAGCAGCTTCACGGCATTCTCTATATCGAGTCGTCCGTACCGGTGGACTTCTCCGAGGAAGAAGTTCTCCTGCTGCGCACGCTGGCCGACCTCATCGCCGGGGCGCTGCACAACGCGCTTTCTTTCCAGAAGGCGCAGGAACAGGCGATCACCGACGGGCTCACCGGCGTGAAAACGCATCGTTTTTTCATGGAAGCGTTGTCCGCGGAATGGAAGCGGTCCACTCGAGCCGGCCGCGCCTTTGCGCTGGTGCTCATGGACCTCGACCGCTTCAAATTCGTGAATGATTTCTACGGGCACCTCGAGGGCGACCTCGTTCTCCAGCGCGTCGGGCAGATTCTGGAAACGAATTGCCGACGCTCCGACGTTGTGGCCCGGTACGGGGGAGACGAGTTTGTCATCCTGATGCCGGAAACAAATATGGAGCATGCGCGGCAACTGGCCAACAAGCTCCGCGGCTGGGTAGCCGCCGATCCGCTGCTGCGCGAGAAAAATATCAGTGCCAGCTTCGGCATCGCGTGCTATCCACTCCACGGCTCGTCGCCGCAAGAGCTCATCCAAGTGGCCGACGCTTCGATGTATCTTTCGAAACATCAGGGCGGCAACGCCGTCTCAACCGCCGATCACTTCGATCCCAACGAAGCGAAGAAATGGAAGCGTGACGTCCTCGAAGCGTACCTGGGCGTGACGCTCAAGCGGCTATTCTCGACGGGCCCCGAGGCGTTTGAAGAGATCTACCAGCGCCTGCGGCAATTCACCGAATCGATCGCGGCCACTGAGCCCAATCACGGCAAGCTACCTACGGCGCCGGCCCAGGGCGCGCAAGCACTGCCGCAGGCCGTGCTGGACACAGTCACTTCGCTGGCCTTTGCGATCGATGCCAAGGATCACTATACACAAGGCCACTCGCAGAAAGTCTCCGCGTATGCGGCGCTAATCGCGGAAGCGATGGAGATGCAAGGCGCCGAAATCGAAGAGATTCGCCTGGGCGCCGTGCTCCACGACATCGGCAAGGTTGGTATCCCGGAAAGTATTCTCAATAAGAACGGCCCGCTCAATCCCGAAGAGTGGGAGACGATGAAATCACACGTTGCATTTGGCGCCAAGATCTTAGACCCGCTGACGCCGCTCGCGCGCATCCGCGAAATGGTGCTGCACCACCACGAATTCTTTGACGGTTCGGGCTATCCAGACGCATTGACCGGGGAGAATATTCCGCTGGGGGCTCGCATCATCGCGGTCGCCGATGCCTACGACACGATCACCAGCGACCGCACGTACAAGAAGGCCCGCAACGCGACCGACGCGCTCGCCGAGTTGGAGCGCTGCGCGAATGCGCAATTTGACGGAGCCATCGTGGAGCTTTTCGTCCGGACCATGCGGTCGCTGCCCAACCCGATCATCGAAGTTGCCGCGACCACCGGACAGCGTAACTCCTGAGCCCTGGTTTTTCCGGGGCTGCTCCCATTTCTCCCCGCCGCCCGCGTTGGCATGCAGAGCGAGCGTGACCCAGGATGCGGCGCGAGAATGATCTTAGCGGGCATCCAAGTCCGAGTCCTTGATCGGCAAATCCCAGTGAGCTTCCAGGATTTCGAAGCGTCGTTGTTCTTCTTTCTTGTAGGTTTCTTGATCGGGATAGAGCTGCTTGATCAGCGCGGCGCTGTCAAAATTGTCGTTGGCAATCGCCGCGTTCTTGAAGACGATGGTTACCCGGTAATCCCAACGGCCGTCTTCGGTGGTGTGATAGCGCGGAACGGTCATGCTGACCTTTAGCATGCGGCCCAGCTCGAGCTCTTTTTTCAGAACCGGGTAATGGTTCTTTTTGAAGAGCGTCAGGAATTCTTCCGCGTGGCCCCACTTCGCCTTGTAGTAGTACTCAATTACGTAGGGTTGATCTTTTCCATCGGCAGCCATAACGCTTTGCTGGGCTCCGGCTCCGATTGTCGATGGCCAAAGAATCGCCACCAAGCCAAGCGCGGCTATCGCGAGCCGGCGCTTTTCCTTTGAGATTGGAATTTGCATTTTTTCTCTCCTCCCGAACGCTATCGAGACTACCGGGCGGGCCACGCAATTTAAACCAAAAACGAATCGAAAGCCAATTGGATTCCGGGTGGCTCGTTTCAAGTTCCACCTCCTGTTATCCTTTCACTTTGGGGGACGGCATGCAGAGTGGATCCGTGAAGTGGATTGGCGAACAGAAATTCGTGGCAACGAGCCCGTCCGGACACGCGCTGACCATCGATTCCGACCGTGCCTCGAACAAGGCGCCCGGACCGATGGAGCTTTTGCTGCTGGCGCTGGGGGCTTGCACCGCCACCGACGTGGTCATTATCCTGGAAAAGAAGCGGCAGAAGCTCGAATCCCTGGAAGTCATTTGCTCGGGCGAACGTGCGGCGGAGCCGCCCGCGGTCTGGACGAAGTTGGAAATGCTCTATCGTTTCCGCGGCAACCTCGACGACGCGGCGGTAAAGCACGCCATCCAACTCAGCGAGGACAAGTACTGCTCCGTCGCGGCCATACTCAGGAAAACGGCCACGCTTTCGTGGCGCTATGAAATTCTTCCGCCAGCTTCGTAGTGGTCAAACCGCGGCTTCCGCGAGCTAATGCGGCTGTGGTACTGAACAAGACAATACCTGTACCACTTTGTACTTGCGCCAATGAACAGTAAACGATATATAAAGGCATCCTCAATGGGGCCTGTCATCCGGAATTCTGTTCTTGGGACTATTTTCATTTTCGCCGCGGTGACACGTGTCTCCGCGCAGGCCCCGGCCGCACCACCGCCTAATGCGGCCAAGATTCCGCTGTCGAAGATTCCACGCGTGCATCACGCGCCCAAACTGGAAGATTTCCTGGAGAATCATCCGCGCGAAGCGGAACTGACGGTCACCGATTTCCGCCAAAACGCTCCCGGGGACGGTACGCCCGCGACGGAGTCCACTACCGCTTACCTCTCCTACGACGACAAGAATCTTTACGCCGCCTTCGTTTGCCACGATGAAGCGGGCGAGGTCCGCGCACATCTTTCCAAGCGCGAGGCCTCCGATCAGGACGACGCCGTGGGTGTGCTTCTGGACACGTTTCGGGATTTTCACCGCGCGTATTTCTTCTCCTCCAATCCGCTGGGGGTGCAGACCGATGCGATCTACACCGAGGGGCAAGGATACGACTTCAGCTTTGACACCCTTTGGGATAACGCGGGCCGAGTCACGAGCGAGGGCTACATTGTCTTCTTTTCGATTCCGTTCAAGAGCCTGCGGTTTTCGAGCGATCCGGAACAAACCTGGGGAGTGGCGCTTTATCGCACGATTCTTCGCAAGAACGAATACGATTACTGGCCATACGTGACGCAGCGCGTGGAGGGGTTGACGCAGCAATTTGCTCCGGTTGCCGGCCTGGACAATGTGTCTCCAGGGCGGAACATTCAGTTCATTCCTTATGGGCTGCTGGCCAACGACCACTTTCTGAATCAGCCGGGCGGCGGCCCTCCCGGGTTCGTGGATAAATTCGAGCACCGCGCGGGCCTCGATGCGAAGTTTGTGGCCAAAGATTCGGTGACGTTCGATGTCACGCTGAATCCGGACTTCAGCCAGGTGGAATCCGACGACCCGCAGCTCACCGTCAACCAGCGCTTCGCTGTTTTTTTTCCGGAAAAGCGGCCGTTCTTCATTGAAAATGCGGGGTTCTTTGCGGCGCCGATCAATTTGTTTTTTTCGCGCCGCATCGCGGACCCGCAGTTCGGCACGCGCGTGACGGGAAAGCTCGGTAAGTGGACGCTGGGCGCCCTGGTCATCGACGACCGGCGGCCGGGGCAGGGATTCACCAGCGGCCCTTACAACACGCGAGCGGCGGACGGCGTGGTGCGCGTGACGCGCGAATTCGGCAATCAGTCGTACATCGGCGGTTTTTTTTCTAGCCGCGATTTCGCGGACACGAGCAATCGCGTGGCTTCGCTGGATGCACGGCTGAAATTTTCGAAGAACTGGGTCGTCGATGTGCAGGGAGTGCACAGCTGGACGCGCCAGGATCTCAACGCAGAACGGAATTGCCTGTCGTTTGCGTCGATGGATCCGGCCATCGGATCGCAGCAGGGGAATGCACTGTGGGCCGATGCATCGTACAGCGGCCGGCATTTCAGTTTTTCCACCTACTACAACGATTTCTCGCCGAATTTCTGCACCGAGCTGGGATTCGTCAATCGCATAGACATCCGGCAGAACTTTGCTAACGGCGCGTATTTGTGGAGGCCCGAGAAGAGCAAGATCATTGATTTTGGCCCCTCATTCAGCGAGACGGTGGACTGGAACCACGCCGGCATCCTGCAGGACTGGGGCGCGGCGCTCGGCTTTCAGGTCGATTTCGCCAAGCAGACGACCATCAGCATCAGCCGCGGAGAGGCATACGAACTTTTCGAAAATATCGGTTTCCGGAAGCACAGCACGTCATTCCTGGTGTCGACGCAGCCGTACAAATGGATCTCCTTCTCCGCGCGGTACACGCAAGGAATCGGAGAGAATTTTTTTCCGGCGCAGTCGCTGGTGCCATTTCAGCCGTTTCTGGGAAGCGCAAAGCGCGTAAATTTCGGATTTACTCTGCGGCCTTCCGCGCGCTTCCGATTTGATGAGACGCTGATTTACTACCGGCTGGGAACGCGCGCGGGCTGGGTAACGCCGCCGTTTTCGCCCGGGCAAAGCGTTTTCAACAACTTCCTGAATCGCGCGAAGCTGAATTACCAGTTCACGAAGGAATTGTCGCTCCGGTTGATTCTAGATTACAACGCGACGATCGCCAGTTCGCAGCTGTTCGATGTGCAAAGGAGCCTCGGCGGCTCCGATGACGTGAACGGGCCTTTTGCGCCGACCAAGCAATTTACGGCGGACGTGCTCTTCACCTATCTGTTGCATCCCGGCACGGCGATCTATCTCGGCTACAACAATGGCTATAGCGATCTCAACTTGCGCCCGGGGCCGCCTCCCTCTGTTACCGCGCAGGGCACGCCCAATAATCCGACCAGCCGGCTATTTTTTGTCAAATTGAGTTACCTCCTGCGGTTCTGAAGAGAACCGGCCTTCGCCTTGTAACGCTACGGCGCTATCGCATAAAATTCAGGTTCTTTTGCTCCGGGTAGCCATTCGCAAGGAGTGTCATGTCCCACCGCATCGCGGCAAAAATTACGGGTGTAGCCGGTTACGTTCCGCCAAAAGTGATGACCAACGCGGATCTTGAGAAAATCGTGGAGACCAATGACGAATGGATCCGCACGCACGCGCACCGGCATCCGGGAACGCCACGTCGTGGAGAAGGGCACAGCCACCTCGCACCTGGCGACAGAAGCGGCGAGGGCGGTGCTGGCGCAAACCAAGACGGATCCTGCGGAGATCGACCTGATCGTGCTCGCCAGCGTTACTCCGGACATGTTTTTTCCTGCCACCGCCTGCTTAGTGCAAGAGCGCATTGGCGCGAAGAAGGCGTGGGGCTTTGACCTTTCCGCAGCGTGCTCCGGCTTTGCCTACGCGCTGACCGTCGGCGCGCAGTTCGTCGGCGCGGGCACGCACAAGAAAGCGCTGGTAATCGGAAGCGATACGATGACTTCCGTTCTGGATTACAAGGATCGCGCGACGTGTGTGCTGTTCGGCGATGGCGCGGGAGCTGTGCTGCTCGAGGCGGCGGGCCCGAACGAAGGGATCCTCGATTTCGAGCAC
>WNFQ01000040.1_pt1 | contig 58207 bp, 48 predicted proteins | sample 5400171 | NCBI WGS metagenome assembly WNFQ01 (sample SAMN13153356, study PRJNA577476) | soil metagenome | isolation source: 20 cm soil under Madrone tree | place: USA:California | collected 2016-06-14
GCACGAACCTGGACGCAGCTCTGACTGCGCTCGGCATCCAACCCTCTGCCTACACGGATGCGACGCTGGCCACCGGACAGAATGGGACCAACGTCAAGCGGGTACATATTACGGAGTTGAGGCAGCGAGCCACGAGCGGCGTCGGGGGCAGTGGGGGCAGCGGCAGTTCTTCGGTACAGATTCACTGGCTGGTGACGGATCAACTGGGCACGCCGCGCATGATCTTCGATCAGAGCGGAAGCCTGACCCTTACGGATCAAAACGGCAACTATGTGAGTGGCATGACTCGGCACGATTATCTGCCGTTCGGTGAGGAACTCGGCGCGGGAGTTGGCGGAAGGACGCCACAACAAGGCCATGGTGCCGCCGATGGAGTGAGACAGCACTTTACGGATAAGGAGAGGGATAACGAAACCGGACTTGATTACTTTGGAGCGAGATACTTCGCTTCAACTCAAGGAAGGTTCACTAGTCCTGACCCGTTAATGGCTAGCGCTTACGTTGAGAATCCTCAGAGCTGGAATCGTTATTCTTATGCGCTGAATAACCCGCTGAAGTACGTCGATCCTGAAGGAATGAAATCAGAACCGGTCTTTGGCGATTACAAAGACCTTTCTGACGAGGAGCGCCGCATCCTCGAAAACTCGAAAGTAACAGTGGGAAAAGGTAAAGATGCAAAGACATTGAGCGGCAACGCTTTATATGACTACATGAAGACGACTCAGAAGAAAGAGCTTGCAAACTTCCTCAATCAAACAGCAGTGCTCTCTAGCGTCACCTTCGGCAATGGCCGCTCTGCAATCAGCTACGTAAACAGCGTAAGCAGTTTCCGACCGGATCGAATCTTTGCCAATGTACAATCGGGATTCATAGAAGAGGTCCGAGCAAACAGTTCAAAAGATCCCGACGATGGGAGGTTGTATATAGGACCAGAGGACTCAAGCGGACAACACGCCGACTTCGACACCAGCTTTAGAGAGAATCATGGAAGGAAGGCATCTCAGCAACTTTCGTTTAACTCGAAGTTGGAGTTTGGCTCTGCAGATATAGATATCGACGAAGAATGTCCTACATGTGGCAATCTGTTCTCCACGGGTAAACATGTTGGAAGGGTGCTGTTTCATAAAGCGTCCGGCGGAAAGACAGATCCGTATGGCATATACGATCGCATCACCACCCAGCGAAAGATCCAGCCAAATTACAAGATCCAGAAGGACTAAGACAAATCATGTACCGCTTTCTTGCAATAGTAATGTTGGTGTTCCTTCTGGGGACGAGTATAGATGCGTCGCGAAAAGGGCGGCGAAACTTTCAGATGTTTAAGCAGGGAGAGAGAACGATCATATCGGTGCGTTTTTTCCCTCAAAGTAATCGATTAGTAGCGGCCAGTATTGATGGCACAGTGGTCACCTGGGACGTCCGATCAGGTAAGCGCATATCACAAATAGATCTTGGCTCGAAGGAGCCGCGCACGATTGCGCAAATCTTCGGAATGGATCTATCGGCGAATGGCCGGCTCATTGCGATCGCGTATTCGAGAGATCGAGTCATTGGCACTAGCTTGCAAGGGAAAACTGAGTACCGAATCGCTCTTGTAAATTCCCAAACCGGCCAAGAAGAACGGGTTCTATTAGGACACACAGCCCAAATAGGAACGCTTGCGTTTTCACCTGACGGAAAACTGCTTGCCTCAGAAAGCGCTGACCGATCCGTGCGTCTGTGGAATGTTCAAACCGGGCAACAGGTCTTGTCTCTCACAATGCGAGAGAAAGGTGCCACAATAGCTTTTTCGCCTAATGGGAAACTTATCGCGATTGCATCACAACCAACATTTGAAAATCCTCCGCTCCCGATTGTCGGACTTTACGATGTAGACACTGGTCGGCTAGTGCGGGAGCTCCCGCGTCGCAAAACCGACGTTACAAGCATTGCTTTCTCGCCCGATAATCAATCGGTCGCAGTCGCCGCAAATAATCTAAAAGGTGGTCAGATTGATCTGTGGGATCTGACGGCAAAGAATCCGAGAGCTACATTCGCCGACAATCAAGCGGGGGTCACGTCAATAACATTCTCAACGGATGGTGATCTGCTTGCTGCAGGCCGGTCACAGGATCGGGGCGGAGCCGTTGTCATTCATAAGCTGAGGACTGGGACCTCACACATCCATAGTGTTCCGGCAGCTGTAACCACTCTGACTTTTTCACACAACAATACGATGTTGGCTGCTGGTACTGAAAAGGGACAAATCGTCTTGCTCAAGCCGTAGGTCACCCAAGTTTCAGAAATATCTGGCGCGTTCTTTGAAAACCAAATAAAGCTCTCAGGCACGCGTGAGGTGAGGAGTCACTGCGTCTTCTAACTGCCGTTCGGTGAGGAACCCTTTGCTGGCACCGGCGGAAGAACGACAGCGCAGGGTTACCGCGCTAGTGATGGTGTGCGGCAGAAGTTCACCCTCAAAGAACGAGATAATGAAACCGGACTTGATTTCTTTGGAGAACGCTACTACGGGAGTGCCCTGGGTCGGTTTACGACATCCGACCCTCTCATGGCCAGCGCGAAAACTGGGAACCCGCAGACATGGAATCGTTACACTTACGTCCTCAACAATCCGCTCCGTTACATCGATCCTGTCTTGTGCTCCACAAATGGTCGCTGGCCATTCGCCGCCTACACCGAGGGCGATTCCCTGGATGATTTTCTTGACCATGCCATGCTGGATCTTTATGACATGTTGCGGGAAAGACGGGCAGCCATTCCCAAACTGCCGGCCAACTGCGAGTTAACCGCAGTTCGTTTTATCAACGCTTGGACCGTGCTCGTCGAAGACTCTATCTTTCGACTGTCAACGAGGCCGCGGCAAGCATTGTTTAGGCTATTGGGCTGTCTGGTTGCGCAAGGGTAAGCAACAAAAAGGGTGCTTGGATTCATGAAAGCGACTTTGGAGCTTTGCAGATCAAGTTCCAAGAACGCAGGGCAACTAACCAAGCGGTAGAGTTATCAAAGCCAACGCGAGTGATAGTTCGCAAGTCTGGTTTTTCAGAAAACTGCTTGACAGGATCGGTAGTCTTGCCTTATACAAGACAGTTCGCGCGACTGTCATGTCGCGCACGGTGAGGAAGAAACTTCAATGATGACGAGCAGGACCTACCAAGAACATACGACCAAACGGCAGCCGTGTACCGGTATGCGTGGCGTGTGCTTATCGGGCCTGAGCTTGTCATCCGTCAATCCATTTGGCGGCGGACTCGGACAAAGACAGGCAGAGTCCATAGATAGCCGTTACATCAGGCAATAATTCGCGGGAGCGGCCTCCCGCTCCCAAATCTCAAAGCAAAAACGCGAGAATTGTTTAGGAGCGGGCAGCTTCCCTGGGAGGCTTAAAGCCCGCTCCTTTTGTTTTTTGACAATTGAAGTACCTTTTTGCGAGATGAAGGCAGGGAGCCTTCAGCGGATGACAGTGCCGTTGCTTTGCGAGAGTCTCGAGCGTCGCCATCCTCAGGAGAAGTGTGCCTCGAAGTGTATTCGCGGTACGTTTCTCTCTGCCTTCATCTATTTTTTAGCATAATGAATTTTATTTTGTATGTGTGGCTGAGCAGCAAAAGCACCTGACTGTAGATCAGGCGTCCGGAGTGACTTCGCAGGAGCGAGTCCTACCGCATGCACCAGACTCTAATTCAGGGATGTAGGCTAACCGGCAAACCATCGGTCTCCAAAATCGAGATTCTCGTTTCAAATCCGAGCGTCCCTGCGAACACCGCGAGCGGCAAAGGGCCAAGAGCCAAGAGCCAAGAGCAAATCCGAAATCCGCAATTCGCAATCCGAAATTCTTCTTTGGAAGGGTAGCCTAACTGGTAAGGCAGTAGTCCCGAAAACTACCGCGCGTTTGTCGCTTGCAGGTTCGACTCCTGTCCCTTCCGCCAACCGATTGATGATTGCTGAATGCGGAATGCAGATTTAAATACAAAAATGACTGGCCGGATATCAATCCGCAATCCGAAATCAGCAATCCAAAATCGAAGGAGGCGTCGCCTAACGGTATGGCAGCGGTTTGCTAAATCGCCGCGCTTTGCGTGTGCAGGTTCAAGTCCTGTCGCCTCCGCCAATTCTTCGGACCTGTAGCTCAGCGGAATGAGAGCGCGACTCTCCGGAGGTCGAGGTCGCACGTTCAAATCGTGCCAGGTCCACCAAAACATTGCCGATTTCCGATTGTTGATTTGCGATTCGTCTTCCGGTCCGAAGAGCGGTCTAGAAACATAGGAAACAATCGGCAATGTCTTTGCCGGCGTAGCCCAATCGGGAGGAGGCACTAGTCTTAGGAACTAGACAGTGTGGGTTCGAATCCCTCCGCCGGTACCACTCAACATTGTCGATTGCCAATTGCCGATTTCCGATTGATCTGTTTTCAGGAGCGCCTGGTAAGAGGAATCAAATTGGCAATTGGCAATCGGAAATCGGCAATGCATTTGCTCGCGTGATGCAATCCGGCAGACATCGGAAGCTCAAACCTTCCGTCTTGGAGGTTCGAATCCTCTCGCGAGTACCAATTTCAAATCAATTCGCGCGTGTAGCCCAATTGGAAGAGGCGGCTGACTTAAGACCAGCTTTCTGATGAGGCGCGAATCTCTCCACGCGCACCAAACAATCACGGGGATGAACGCGAAATGGAAAGCGGACTGATTTTCAATCAGTTGATTTGCGAGTTCGAGTCTCGTCATCCCTGCCAAAAGCTTCCGGGCGAATGCTGAATGTGACTACATCTGCAAAATGTCTCGTCACGCTCGATTCCTTGTCGCCCTTCTGTGTGGGTCGTAGCTCAATTGGCAGAGCACCGCACTGTGACTGCGGCCCGTGAGGGTTCAACTCCCTTCGACCCACCCAATTCAAGCATTAAGAGAATGAACGATCATCATCAACACCTGAAAAGGAGGAAAACCGCCATGACGTAGAAAAACAAATCCGCTGTCCATGAGACAGCTTAGAAAGGAACACACTCAAAAATGAGCGAAGAAAGAACTGCACGGTATCACGTTCGACGCCGTGAATTTCTTAACGAAGACCCCGAACTGCCCGCGTTCATTATTGCTGTTGTCGAAGACACCCGCGACCTACCAGATGATCCCGAAGATCACTGGAAGTGGGGAACGGTTGTTCTCGATCTAGCTGATTGTTCTCGCCGAGTATCATTTGATTTCGACCTGAACGATTCATCCGCGAGAGCAAACAGTCTGCGCAAGATCAATCTCATTGCCGAAGTAGTGAATGAGGTTCGCGATGCCATTGCCGTGGAAGTCGAATCCAGAAATGCCCGGCCTGTGAAGGAGAAGAAAGTTAACTAAAGCGTCGCACGCGTATTCTCGGCCTGATGATCGTTTCAATCTCATCAATACCAACCTAATCTTTATGGCGCGCCTAGAATTATCGCCAAGCGGCTTAAGTCACCCGCTCTCAATCAGGCGATCGTCGGTTCAAATCCAACACGCGCTGCCAATTTTCACACGGAACTGTGGCCGAGAGGTGAGGCACCTGATTGTCGATCAGGTCGATGACGGTTCGAGTCCGTTCAGTTCCGCCATGCGTCAGTAGCCAAATCGGATCAAGGCACCTGCCTCTTAAGCAGGGGATTGTGAGTTCGAGTCTCACCTGGCGCACCAATTTTCAACTAAACTTAGAAAGGAGGAAGCAAATGCCTTACAAGAAGCTACCAATCGGTGGCGCTCACAGCGAGATCCTGTCGTGGGCCAACCACGATTTCAGTATTGAAGAGCAATCGATGCTGAGAAATGTTTCGCGCTTGCCCTGTTTGTTCAAGCATGTCGCGCTGATGCCTGACGCGCATCTGGGCAAGGGCAGCATGGTCGGTTCGGTCATCGCGACGAAGGAAGCAGTGATTCCCGCTACGGTTGGCGTCGACATTGGTTGCGGCATGATGGCTGTAAAGACGCCATTCAAGAGCGGCATCCTCGAGGGCAAGTTAAAAGACTTGCGCTTGGCAATCGAAGAAGCAATTCCTATCGGCTTTAATGCGTATAAGGAATCAGTTGATGAATCTTCGTACTGGGATGGCTGGAAAGACTTCAGCGAGCTGCACGAGGGCGTGCACGATCGCAAAGCGAAGGCGATGAAACAATTGGGCACGTTGGGCGGCGGCAACCACTTCATCGAAGTTTGTCTGGACACAGAAAACTTCGTGTGGCTGATGCTGCACTCGGGCTCGCGGAACATCGGCAAGGAGTTGGCCGAGCGTCACATCTCGACGGCAAAGTCGTTGTGGAGATTGTCGGAACTTCCGGCTCCTGATCTTGCTTACTTCATTCAGGGCACACCTGAGTTTGCGGCTTATTGGAAAGATTTGAAGTGGGCGCAAACTTACGCGATGAAGAACCGCGAGATCATGATGGCGCGTCTGTTGAAGGTCTTTAACAAGATGTTCAACCATCGCCAGCCGTTCAAACCTGAGCTGATGGTCAACTGCCATCACAACTACGTCGCGCTCGAAGAGCACTATGGCGAAAAAGTTTTCGTCACGCGCAAGGGCGCGATCAACGCGGCACACGGTGTCTACGGCATCATTCCGGGATCGATGGGCGCGAAATCGTTCATCGTCAAAGGACGCGGTACACCGGAGAGTTTTAATTCGTGCTCTCACGGCGCTGGCCGCAAGATGTCACGTGGCGCTGCAAAGCGCGCCTTCACGAAGGACGACCTCGCTCGTCAGACTTCAAGCGTTGAATGTCGCAAGGACGTAGGCGTGCTGGATGAAATTCCCGGCGCTTACAAATCGATCGAAGCGGTGATGAAGAATCAGGAAGACCTGGTTGAAATCGTCGCTGAGATCAAGCAAGTGGTCTGTGTGAAAGGATGAAGGCGGAAGGATGAAGGATGAAAGCGATCCTTCGTCAGCCGTCTTCATCCCTCATCCTTCATATTTCATCCTTAACATTACGGGGTGTGGTGTAACGCTAGCATCCGAGTCCTGGGAACTCGCGGTGACAGTTCAATTCTGTCCTCCCCGACCAACCATTGCCAATTTTCAATTGTCGATTTCCAATTGGTCTCTTGATGACGAACCAATCGGCAATCGCAAATCGACAATCGGCAATGCCTCGGCTCCTGTAGCTCAAATGGAAGAGCGCGACGCTTCGAACGTCGAGGCTGCGGGTTCAAGTCCTGCCAGGAGTTCCATTACTGATTAATGATCTCACCCCACAACCAAGGCGCGAGTTACCTTGACTTGCGCCGCTCGCGGAAGTGATGTAGCCGGAAACATGCGAGTCTTCCAAACTCGATTCGAGAGTTCGAATCTCTCCTTCCGTTCCAATTTGCGCGCGTCGCCAAGCGGCCAAGGCGCCGGATTGCAAATCCGGTATCGTGAGTTCAAATCTCACCGCGCGCTCCAACTCTTGTCAGTACCACCTGCGGTAGTGGGTGGTTGGTCGCTGACATCTATTCTCTTTCAAATCAAGAGATCAACCGCCCGCTACCGCAGGCGGTTCTGAATAAACTACAAGAAAGGAGGTGCCGAGCAATGGCACTAAACGGCAGAGTTCTGCTGCTGAACCAAACCTACGAGCCGCTCGGCACCGTCAGTGTCGCGCGCGCAATCATCATGACTTTCAAGAACACGGTCTTCGTCGAAGAGTTCGACGGCGATCGCGTGCTGCGTTCTGCACATGATGAATGGCCTGTGCCTTCAGTTATTCGCCGGCGCACTTACATCAACGTTCGCCGGAGACGTGAACAGTCGGGCATGAAACGCTTGCGGATTTACATGCGCGACAAGTTCCGTTGTCAATACTGCGGCGAGAAGAAAGGCGTGGCTGAGCTAACCCTCGATCACATCCTGCCGCGTTCGCGCGGTGGCGATAACTCGCCCGTGAACATCGTGACGGCTTGCATCAAGTGCAACAACCGGAAGGCCAACCGCACTCCGGAAGAAGCACGCATGCCACTGCTGACTTCTCAGACGGCGCTGCGCGTCAAGCTCGAACGCGTTCTGCTTTGTCACTATGCAGAGGCGCGAGCCGAATGGCGCAAGTACCTGTTCATGGACGTGCACGATGACCGTGCGGTCATTGAAAAGGTGCGCAACGAGCAAAAGCGGAGGGCATGAGAAAAAATTCATCGCCCTCCTTACGGTCGGATAGCTGAGACGGATTAGCGCGGGTCTGAAAAGCCCGAAAGGTTGGTTCGATTCCAACTCCGACCACCATCTCGCCCGAATAGCTCAACTGACGGAGCGCTGGTCCTACAAACCAGAGGTTGAAGGTTTAAGTCCTTCCTCGAGCACCAAATCTTATTAACAAGTTATCGGGGCGTGACTCATCCCGGCAGAACGGTGACTGTCTGGGATCGTGGAGTTCGAAGAGGCATGGTCGGCCTCACGCCCCGACCACAAACTAAAAGGCGATGTAGCTCCAACTGGCAGAGCAGCTGTCCCGTAAACAGCAGTGTGTGAGTTCGAATCTCACCATCGCCTCCATGTTCTGGCCCGCGTTCCCGGCGTCGGTCTTCTAAACCGAACCTGTAAGAGCCGGGTGGAAAGGCACGAGGTTCAACTCCTCCGCGGGCTTCCAAGATCATTCACGGCTGTGTAGCTCAAGTGGAATAGAGCAAGCGTCTCATAAGCGCGAGGTTGGTGGTTCAACTCCACCCACAGCCACCAAAGTTTAGGGCTGGTGATGTAACCGAGAGCATAGAAGTCCTGCAAACTTCTTGTGAGGGTTTGAATCCCTCCCAGTCCACCAAATTGCGGCGTAGCTCAATTGGATAACAGAGCACTCGTCTTGTAAACGAGAGTGTGCGAGTTCGACTCTCGCCGCCGCAGCCAGATTGAATTCTTGTGGCGTAGCCAAGTTGGTAAGGCACCGGATTGTTAATCCGGCTATCGAAGGTTCGAATCCTTCCGCCACAGCCAATCCTTTTGACCCGGAGCTCGAGTGACAGAGCGGCGGCCTTTTAAGCCGTGAGGTGCGGGTTTGAGCCCCGTCGGGTCAACCAATCTCGGTTTCAAGTTTAAGGTTTCAAGTCACCAGTTTTTTCAACTTGAAACTTGGAATCTGAAACTTGAAACCAAATCGCGGTGTAGCTCAACGGCCAGAGCACTCGATTGATAATCGAGCGATTTCGCTTCAATTCCTTCCACCGCGACCAACTTCGACGGGGCATAGCTCAATCGGTAGAGCACCCGCCTTATAAGCGGTGTTAGCGCCAGATTAGCGCAAGGTTCTGGGTTCGAATCCCAGTGCCCCGAAACTCTGTAACGTTCTTGCGGGATGGTGTAACCGGCAACACATCGGGCTTTGAACTCGAAGATGAAGGTTCGATTCCTTCTCCCGCAGCCAATCTTTCAAGCTCAACTTAAAAAGGTACTTCGATTCGTTTGCAACGGAAACGATTTTCCATTTGTAGGAGGTAGACAAAATGAAACTAGCAGAAGCACTAATTCTACGCGCTGATTGCCAGAAGAGAATCGCGCAACTTAAGTCGAGACTGCTTAAAGTCCGTAGCGCAAACATCGCCGCTGCTTGTCAACTACATTCTCTGACACGCGTTTGTGAATCGAACGCGGAACAGCCAGAATGCGGCGGCTGAATTCCTGCCCGGCAGCCCGCTACGCCACAAACTTATAACCGTGGCCGCGCATGGTGAGAAAATGCCGCGGCTCCTTCGCGTCGTCTTCCAGCTTCTGCCGCAACCAGCCCACGTGAACGTCAACGGTGCGGGTCAGCATTCCGGTTTCATAACCCCAAACCTCGCGTAGCAGTTCATCGCGCGAAAGCGTAGCGCCGCGTTGGGCGATAAAGTAGCTCAGCAGTTGAAACTCTCGCGCGGAGAGTTCGACCTGCTTACCGTTGCTAAGCACCTCGGTGCTCCGAAAGTTTACAACGACAGAGCCAAAGCTAAACGCGTCGAGCGGCTCCGCTGAGCTCGCCGTGGTCCGGCTGCGCCGCAGCAACGCTTCCAACCGCGCCAGCAGCTCGAGCGGCTCGAATGGTTTGCAAAGATAGTCATCCGCGCCCAGCTTCAGGCCCAGGACTTTGTCGATTACCTGGCCACGCGCCGTCAGCATCAGAATCGGCGTCGTGATACTTCGTTGCCGCAGATCGCGGCACACATCAAAGCCGTTTTTGCCCGGCAGCATGACGTCCAGAATGATCACGTCGAAGTTGCCTTCGCAGGCGCGCGCCAAACCCGTCAAGCCATCGGCGGCCGTCTCAACGCGATAGTCTTCCGCGTTGAGCAGGTCCGTCAGGGCCATCGTGATGCCTGAGTCGTCTTCAATCAAAAGGATCTTATTTGCCATCGTCGCTGTGAAAAAAGTTGAGATGTCCGACAGACCTTAGGAAGGTCTGAATAAGTTTCTTCGACGCGTAGCGTCGGTATGAGTTTAGCCCGGCGTTTCAACGCCGGGACCGGTTAGTCACCGGTTCTCGTCGCGTAGCGACGATTGAAATTCAGAGTGGCTTTCAGGCGTCGCTACGCGACGCGAAAACTTCGTCGGTCCCTTCCCGGCCTTGAAAGGCCGGGCTAAATTCAGATCGACGCTACGCGTCGAAGCACTGTTCAGAGCTTCCTTTAGTTTGTCGCAGCGCCACGAAAAGCTAAAGCTTATCGGACATCAAACCACTCACGAAACCGGCAGATGCAACGTAAACGATGTCCCGTCATCTGGCGCTGACCGCACCGTCACGCTGCCGCCAAGCGCGCGCAGGTTACGCTCGACGAGACACAGCCCCAGTCCCGTGCCGCTAGTCGTCGCGGCAACACTCTGTCCGCGATAGAAAGGTTCGAAGATATGCGGCAGATCCTTCGGCGCGATTCCGGGCCCGCGGTCAGCAACAGTGATTTGCACTTCCTTGCGCTTCGTGTCTTGCACGGCACACGCGCTTACACTCAGCCACTTGCCTTGCGCTGCGTACTTCAACGCATTCTCAAACAAATTCTTCAGGGCACTTTCCAACGCGGGACCATCAGTGACCACCAGAGGCAGATCTTCTGCAAAGTGCTGTTCGATTTGCCAGCGATCTTCTGCGAAAGGCACGGCGTACTCGGCCAAAGAGCGTTCGGCTATCTCAGTCACGTTGGTCGGTTGTAGGTCATAAACTCGACGACCCGATTGAATACCCGCAAAGCTAAGCATTCTCTCGATCTGATTGATCAGCCGGCGCGCTTCACGTTGAATCACGTCACCGTATTGTCGCACCCGACTCGGGTCCTGGATCGTACCCTGCGATAAATTGTAGCTCGTCGATTGAATGACGGTCAGCGGCGTGCGCAATTCGTGAGAGACGCCCGCCACGAACTCCATCTGCTGTTGCGCCAAACGGCGCGCGCGCATCGTGGCCAACATCAACATGACTGAGGTCCCGGCCAACAGCACGAGCATCCAGAAATTCAAGCCAACGGCGTGCTGGCGCCAATATTCGATCAGCTCTTCATACGAACCGGCTTGGCTTTTCACCACCAACACCCAGGCGCCGATGCCAGTGCCTCCTCGACCGCCAGCGATCTCAGCAAGCGGCACCCCGGGCGAGCCCGACACAATCGGTTGTTGGTCTGCCAGCGGCGGTGGTGTCACTAGAAGATCCTGCGGAAGATTTGCGTCCAGCAGGACAATGCCCCCGTCAACCTGTGCCAACGATTCGATCGTCACCGTTGGCTCCAAGGCATAGATCAGGCTCAAGGGATCGCGGGCAACAATTGCCGCCTGAGTACGCGCACCACCAAAATGCCGCGCCACTAGTTCGGGAAGAAGATGCTCACGGAGATACGTACGATCAAATTCAAGAAAACACCAGCCCTTGAACCGTTGCGATTTCGGTATAGGCGAGGCACCCGTAACGATCGGAAATATCAAAACCGCGGCGCCTTGAAATAACGTAAGAATAGCTCCGGCCGAAAAAGGCGGGGCCAAGTTGCCGGATGAACTTTCCCGCTCGTCCAGGACCCGGCGATAACCCATAAACTCGGTGGGCCAGTCCGCACTCTTGAATTGGTCTTCGCCGGTCGGCAGCCGTCGGAAGACGACTCCCTCCTCGCTTTGCGTGCCGATGCTGATCGAGGCGAGTAGTTGCGGACGGTCAGAGTTGCTGTGCCATCGTTTTGTATTCTCGACCAGATAGGACTCGAGCGCGACATCGTTTCTTTCGTCCGGCGGTGGCCGGAAGAAAGGCAGCGGTTGCAGCAGGGTAGCTCGGAAATCGCCGCGGAAGTTCCGGAGCGTTCTCTCCACGTCTCCGCGGCGTTGCCGCCGGACGGCGTCGCTCATGCGATTGATCCCGCGAAATTGAAGCAAGCCGGCGAGCACCGTGACGAGCAAGACCGTCACGCAAGCCGGCACCAGCCAATTTTTTCTGACACGTCTGACCCAATCGAACATCACTCGCATTATAGCTTTCAATTTTGGTCACCGGCATCGGCCGGGACCAGGAGTTTACCTCGTCTTTACAAAGCGGTGGTCACTTTACGCACACTTTACACAGCCACGCCCGCCTTTCGCTTAGCATAGCGGTCGATCGTTGCAGTTCCACAAATCAAAGGGGAGAACCAATGCGAAAACTAGCAATTCTAATCATCCTGGTTGCGACGGCCGCCGTCGCGTTGCCGCAGCAGATGCAGATGCCGAAAACGTCTGGCCCGCAGTCCGACGCACAAAAGGCGTTTGAGAAACTGAAGACTCTGGCCGGTTCCTGGGAAGGCACGGTTATGGGAATCCCGATCAACTTCACAATTCGCGCCGCATCCAGTGGTACCGCTATTCTGCACGAAGGGAACACGGAGAAAGGGGTGCCGAACCATGAGATCACAATGTTCTACGTCGAGGGGGATCGTTTGCTCGCAACCCATTATTGTGACGCCGGAAATCGGGTTCGCTGGGAGGGAAAGATGTCGCCGGATGGAAAGACGATCGAGTTCAGTTTCCTAGATGTCGCTGGCAGCACGAAGGGCGGATTGCTAAAACGCATGATGTTCACGATGATTGACGCGAACAAGCATGTCGTAGATTTCACTTTCATTATGCCAAACGGCAAGCCGGTTGAGTTGCACGGCGAATTTCAGCGGGCAAAATAAAGTTGTGCGCCATAGGGCGCAAAAACAAGGAGATGTCATGTTTGCGTCGGCGAAGTTGCAAGCGATCATCTGCACGTCCAAGATTCGGCACGCCGAGCAGTTTTACGGCGGCGTCTTGGGTCTGCCTCTGCAAGCGCGGTCACAGGGTGCTTTGGTCTACGATGTCGGCGGTACGTCTGTACGAGTTTCGCCCGTCCCGTCTACCCGTCCCTCCGAGCATACGGTCCTGGGCTTCGCTGTTCCAGACATAGCATCCGTTATTGGAGAGTTGCGGGAGCGTGGCGTCACGTTTGAACGGTTTCCTGGCTTTTCTCATGATCAATCAGGCGTCGTGTGCGCGCCAGATGGGAGCCGGGTGGCATGGTTCCGTGATCCAGATGGGAACCTTCTTTCTGTCGTTCAGTATCCAGAACCGTGAGAGGCTGATGAGGTTGGGCGTTCTGAAATTTAGTTTGCGCACAACAGATCGTTGCGCACCGAATTAGTTACGAAACACGCTACCGCCGCTCGCGCGCAATGTGCCTCACTGAGAGGCACACACAAATCTAACCAGGAGAATATCAAATGAAAAACAGCTCTATGTTAACCATCACGTCTCTGCTCCTGCTCCTCCTTCTTACGTTTCACCTGGCGGGCGACATCGTGTACGGGTGGGAGCCGGGAGGGCTCGCAAACCTCATTATGGTGGTGCCCTTCTCCGTCGTCTGGCTGTACGGGACGCTGGTGCTTGCCGAACGGCGATCGGGATACATCATCATGCTCCTTCTGTCGCTCTTTTCGTTGGTCGTCCCCTACGTCCACATGAGGGGGAAGGGTGTCGGCGTCGCCAGCAGGCTCGCCGGTACCAGCGGACACTTCTTTTTCGTCTGGACGCTGCTCGCGATCGGCGTGCTCGGGCTCTTCTCCGTCATCCTCTCGGTGCGCGGACTGTGGAGCCTGCGACGGGGCCAACTGGGGAGGATGAAGTGATAGAACGAATTGCAGAAACGTCGCCGCGTCGCTTGGCCAGAATTACCGGTATGTTTTATCTGCTCACCATCCTGACGGGAATATTCGCTCAGGGTTTCGTGAGCGGCAGTCTGGTGGTAGATGGCGACGCCGCGGCTACGGCGACCAACATCCTGGCGCACCGGGGCTTGTTTCAGTTCGGTTTCGCAGTCTACCTCATTGAAATGGCGTGCCAGGTCGCCATGACGGCTCTCTTTTATGAGTTGCTTAGGCCGGCGGGCAGGAGCGTTTCATTACTGGCAGCCTACCTGGGTCTCGCCGGTTGCGCCATCAAGACGTTTAGCCGCGTCTTCTTTATCGCCCCCTTGTTCGTCCTGGGAGGCCCGCACTACTTGAGTGTATTCAGCACGGAACAGTTGCAGGCGCTCGCGCTTCTCTTTCTCAAGGTGAATGACCAGGGCGCCGGCATTGCCCTGGTATTTTTCGGATTCTATGCACTCCTGACGGGCTTCCTCGTTATCAGATCCACCTTCCTGCCTCGGTTCCTGGGCGTCTTGGGGATACTTGGAGGTGTGGGTTGGCTGAGCTTTTTATATCCGCCGCTCGGATATCGCCTGTTCCCCATCATTGGGCTCCTTGGACTGCTCGGATCGGGAGCGAAAATCCTGTGGCTGCTCGTGTTTGGCGTGAACGAACAACGATGGAAGGAACAGGCTCAGGCAGCGGGAGAATAGTGATCGCGATGGGGGATGCACGCTGATTCAGTCCCCGGTCTGCACCGGAGGTTCACATGAAAGCAATCGTCTATTCCAATTACGGTCCACCCGATGTTCTCAAGCTGGATGAGAACGACCAGAGGGTTCGCGGGGACGATGAAGTTCTAATCGAGGGATTAAACCTGAAGGCTGATTTTGTTTCACCCTCACGGCAGCTTCTCGTATTCCAACTTAGCTTCAATCAGAATAGGAATATCCGGGTCGGCGTCTTTCCAGAGCGCGAAAAAGTCCTGATAAGCCTTGCGCGCTCTTGCTGTATCGCCTTGAAGGACGGCTCCGCGTGCGAGGCCGACGTATGCAAAAGGATACAAAACCCCGCGAACAGACCAGCCGCGATGACTAAGAATCTCTTGAAACTCAGCTGCAGCTTCCGCGCCTTTGTTCAGTTTTAGATAGGCCTGGCCCCGAACGTATTGCGGGCCAAAACCGCCAGACGAATCGAAGCGATGAGCTGATTCCAGCAACTCGATCGCTTGTGCAGCATTGTCGCTGTGCAGCGCAATTTGAGCTCGATACAAAGGAGCGCCCACTGCATTCCAGAATGTGTTTTTCGGAAACCGTTTGGAGTATTCGTCCATGAGCGGCTGCGCACGCACGGAGTCCCCACAAAGAGAAAAAGCATTAGCTGCAATTGCCACTGCCGCGCTGCTGCGCAAAATACCAAACGCCCTGGCGACGAGGCCGCCCACCTGGTCGCCGTGGCCGAAGATTGCTTCCGTTACCGCCCGGCCAGCAAGGAACTGGGCCGCGGCCTCTTTCTGTTCGTGTTGCAGCGCAAGTTCAACCGTACGCTGGCTGAATTCCCGCTCCTTTCGCAACTGGCCGCAGAAGGCCGCCGCCTCGGCTTGCCATGCCTGGGCCAGGTATTCATCGGGCCGCCCTTTGGCCCAGTCGATCTGTTGCTTCATTGCCGCCGCATCGCCCTGCACGAAGGCGATCGAATAGCGGTGGGAATGCATTGCCGTGGATTCGAGTTTTTGCGCCAGGGCCTCCTGAATTACCTGCCTGGCTTCATCGAACCGATTGAGAGAGATAAAGGCCAGCGCCAGGTTACTTCGTGGAATCACCCAGTTTGGATTAAGGCGAATACTCTCGCGGCAGGCTTCGGCAGCTTTCTCGAATTGGCCCACTGAATTGTACCGGTTACCCAAATTGTTCCAGGCCACAAAGTCGCGCGGATACGTCCGCACCAGCAACTCGTAACCCTCTATGAATTTATCGGCCTCAAATGTTGCGAAGGCGTAATAGTCCGCGGCAATCCTGAGCTTTTCATACTCGCTGGATCGTTCTCGCAGATCAAACGCCTTTTGGAAGGCTTCTATGGCCTGCTCGTGCTGCCCGGTATTACTATATGCTCCCGCCAGTTTGTCATAGGCTTGAGCGAAGTTAGGATCGAGTTCGACTGCTCGTTTTAAGAACGGCATAGCGTCGCGATCCCGGTTCCCAAGAGCGAGTTCACGGCCCATACAATAGGTTTTGAGCGCGTCGAGCGATGATGTCGTAGCTTGCTCAATCGGCGCGTCAAACTTTTGAATTGAAGCCAGCGATTCGCCCATTTTCTCGCGCAACCTGGTGGCCGCCTTGCCAAGTTTTTTCAGCACCTGCTCTTTGTTTTCAGCTTCAATCTGCTCGCGCGCGATCGCGTCGCCAGTCAGCGCGTTAATTGCTTCGAGCGTGATTACGTAGTGACTGCCCAAGGCCGCGATTGAGCCGGCCAGCAACGCTTTCAGTCCTTGTCGCAGGCAGATCTCACGGCCAACATCTCGCGTTACTCGTTCGTCAGGCGAGCGGTCCATAAAGCGCAAGGCCTCACGGAGGCGATCGTCGCCAAAGATGTTCAGAAATGGCGACTGGCCCAACTGCACCGCCAGGGCCAGCTTTAGCGTGCCGTCGAATACTGCATCGCCTGTGGTGTTGAGAAAGTCAGCGAGTACGATGGTGTCTTTATCAGTGAGTGGAACAGCGCGAGGCCTTCTCAAATACCAAAACAATATTAGACACAGGGTCAGTGCCAGCAGTGCAATCGTTAAAACGGCAGCGCGAGTGTGGGTGAAGTACCATAACAAGATTAGCGCCGCGGCCAGTAACAGCAGTCCCATCGTTACAATGGCGCCGGGTTTATTAAGCTTAGCCTGGCTGATTAGGTACTCTGCACTGGAGGCGCGCGCCGGCGTTGAACTCGAGCCTGCGCTTTCCGACGGACTTTTGAGGTGGACGCCGGTCGCGGCGTCGATCGATACAGGCTCTCCGGTGATGTCGACTCCGGCAGGGTTCGCGAGTTCACGGTGCAGTTCCCGCAACTCAATGCTCAGGTCTCTAGTTGTCTGATAGCGATCCTTCGGATTCTTCGCCAGACATCGACGCACAATTCTTTGCAGACGATTCGAAGCATCGGGCCGGAAGTCGGTGATCGGAGGCGGCGACCCACGAATGATCTTGTTTAGGGTATCGATCGCGTCTTCTCCCGCAAAAGCTTTCTGCCCTGTCACCGCCTCGAATAGAATGCAGCCGAAAGAAAAAATGTCTGAACGTCGATCGATATCCTTTGTTCGGCCCCGCGCTTGTTCCGGTGACATGTAACCAACGGTGCCGAGCACCATGCCGGGTTGCGAATGCTGCAGGGTGATCGCCGTGTCAATTTCACTCGACGTGCTTGACAGTGTTTGGGCCTCGATCAATTTTGCGATGCCAAAGTCCAGAATCTTTACGTGACCATCGCGCGTCACCATGATGTTGTCGGGTTTGAGATCCCGGTGGACGATGCCGGCAGCATGGGCCTTCGATAAACCTTCGAGAACCTGTTGCAGATAGCGCACAAGCTTTCTCAGATCAGTCTCGCTTTGAATCACTTCACCGAAGGTGTGCCCGTCTATGAACTCCATCGCAATGAAGTGCACACCGTTGCTCTCGCCGATTTCATAGATGTGAGCGATATTCGGATGATTCAGAGACGCCGCGGATTTCGCCTCGCGCACAAATCGCTGCATCCGATCGCGATTCGCTGCCAGGTCCGCAGGCAGAATTTTCAGCGCGACTTTGCGATCAAGTCTTGTGTCCTGTGCGAGGTAAACTTCGCCCATGCTACCTGCACCAATCCTGGAAACAATGCGATAGTGGGACAAGCTCGTATCGGGGGATAGCTCTGCCATTTCAGTTGTTTTACGTCACTGTGGCATATGGCGCAAGCTCAAACTGAGAATCGGTTTGCTAATGATCTTGCATCGAAACGCTGCCATTAAGGATTGTCCAATGGAGAAAAGGATTCTTTGCTTTGCAAGCGAGCTATCAAGATGCTTAATCTCTTCGCCTCTTCACGGGCTCCTTAGCGGCTCTTGCTCGCCCACATGAGAAAATGGCGCGTTCGCCGAATTCTTCTTCGGACCCTCATCTCCAATCTATATGATTGTTCACGTTCTAATAGTCAAAAGAACCAAATCCGTAGCAAGGCAAAATCGAGGGACGAATGAAGACAAGTTTACTGTTGCTGGCCTGCTGGGTTGTGGTCGCGGGCAGCTTCTCGCATAGCGAAGCTCAAGAGATTTCACTACCAGCCAGGCTTACGGGTAAATGGACTCAACATTACACGGGCATGACCCTTCAGGGGGCGACTTTGAACATAACCTCGGTTGACTCAGTCAACGGTCAACTAAAAGGGAAGTGGATTCCACCGTCAGGCCCAGCGGGGGGCAAGGAGTTCGAAGTGATTGGCTGGGTGAGCTCAGCTCCACCCAGAGAAAAACTGGACAATGTAATCACCATTTCGTTCAGTGTGAGTCTTACGACCTACGGAAGCATTACCAGCTATACCGGATATTTCAAGGACAATAAGATCACTGCTTCCTGGTTCAACATCAAGCCGATTTCGACTTATGAATGGGACCACATTTCGACGGGCCAGGATATTTTCACAAAGAACCCATAGAAGTGATTCATCCTTACCCTGCGGGCGAAGATCGCAAGCTGCGCTCTCAGGGAATCGACTGCCGGACACTATTGGAAGGCATTATGACAAAGAAGACAATCTCGATGCTGGCCGGGTGTTGTTTGGTCCTCGGTGTATGGAGTTCATCGCGTACTTGGGCTCAGGAAGCTTCGGTGCAGCGCAAACTTATCGGTAAGTGGACAAATCAGAATGAAACAAAGGGACCGGCCACTATCAACATAACTTCGATTGATTCTGGCACTGGTCAACTCAAAGGGAAATATTCTCCGCCGTCTGGAGGGGCGGCCGGAAACGAATTCGACATTGTCGGGTGGGTTAGCTCTGCCGCGCCGGTCGCCAACCGCGACAACGTGATTGTCATTTCATTCAGCGTGAGCCTGAATACCTATGGAAGCATTGCGACGTGGACTGGATTTGTGAAGGAGAACAAGATCATGGCTTCGTCGTCGAACGTCAGATCGAATACAGGCTACGAGTGGAATCACATCACGGCAACCTACGACGTTTGGACGAAGAATCCATAAACGCAGAGCCGGACGTTTTTCAGTAAACTCGTTGCCTGAGTGCAGAGTCTCGTATCGGTCTCAAATGGCGTTTTCTTAAGGTTCAATATCCGCTTTCCGGTAGCCATGAAACAAAATGCTCTCAAACTTGTTGCGCTGAGCTTACTGATGTCGACGGCCTTCGTGATCTTAACCAATCTCGGTAATGCACAGAGCTCGCGCGATCAAAACGGCAGCACGAGAACGCAATCCGCGCCGACCGACAAGACGGTCGAACAAGTATTCAAGAATATCAAGGTGCTGAACGGAATCCCGCAGTCGCAATTGTATCCTGTGATGAGATTCATGGCGGCGTCACTCGGGACGCAGTGTGGTTTTTGCCACGTTTTCAAAAATGGGCAACTGGATAGCGCTGCCGATGATAAGCCGGAAAAGCAGACGGCTCGCGCCATGATCAGGATGGTGTTGGACATAAACAAAAACTACGCCGAGGGCAATCCAACAGTCAGTTGTTATACCTGTCACCGCGGACGCACTTCACCAGAGGGAATTCCGTCATTACCTCTGCCGTTGCCATCCCCGCAATCGATTGCCGGCGGCGCAAGCATCGCTGGCCTGCCGGGCGCTGCTTCGCCGACTGCGTCCAATTCGAGAGTCTTGCCGGCGGCCGAAGACATTCTCAATAAATACATCAACGCGATCGGAGGCAGAGCGGCGATCGATCAAATTCATAGCTGCGTCATCAAAGGAAGGACCACGTTCTCGAGCGATCAGTTCGTACCCTACGAAGCCGATCAGATGCTTCCTGATAAGGCCTACGAGTTGTTCGCCATTCAGGGCCAGACATTCGAGAGTGTGATAAGCGGGTCGAGTGGATGGTCAAAGAATGGCGAAGGAGTCACCGAATTAGTGGGCCAGCAGTTGGCGGATAAGAGACTGTCGTTCCCGTTGCTTATGGTCCTGAAGCTCAAAGAGCAGTATTCGAGTGTGCGAGTTTTCGCCGAAGACAAAATCGATGACCGTGATGTTTATGTTGTTAACGCGATCCGATCAGACAACAAACGCGAGCGTCTCTTCTTCGATGCTGAGAGTGGATTGCTAAGACGACGAATCAGCTACCTGCCGATTATGATTGGCATTTACCCGGACCAAACCGACTTTGAAGACTATCGTGCAGTTGATGGTGTCAAGCTTCCGTTTACAATCAGGTTCTCGTCACTTGATGCCAGAACCCCACCCATAGCCCGCAGGTTCGAGGAGATCAGGTTAAATGTTCCCCTTGATGATCTAAAGTTCGCTAAACCTGTCGCGCCAAAACCCGCCAATCGGTGAGTACGGCAACTGGCCGCGCGGCCTTACGAGAGAGTATCGTCTGGTGGATGGAACTTTAAATCGAATTAGCAACGACCACACAATCCGACCGACGTTCACGGCGCAAGTTTAATCTGATGCGGAAATCGCTCCGGTTTTGGTTAGTGTATGGCATCGCCTGGCTGCCTTATGCGGCGAGCTACATGTCGCTGTTTATTTCACATCTTGGGCGGACCTTTTCCCAGGCCATCCAGGGATCCATTCTGAATGTCCTCCCCGCTGCGTTATTGGGAGTGGGTGTAGTCGCTGTTTCTCAACGGCTTTCATGGTCACCGAATCGCCGTTACAGATTTCTAGCAGTTCATCTGATTCTGGCTTCACTCTATGTAGTTTTGTGGATGAATGCCGTGCCATTTCTCAACGGATTGGGCCATTTGATTCAGGCCGGCTCGTGGAGTTTTCGACGCCAGGGTTCATTCCAGGGCAGTTTCTTCACTGCCTTACTGATCTATGTAACTATTGCCGGCGTCGTCTATGCCGTTCAGACGACCGAGCGGCTTCGGGCGCAAGAAGCGCGGGCGACGCGCGCGGAGAGTCTTCGCACTCGGGCTGAGCTCGAGGCGCTGCGTGCGCAACTCAATCCACACTTTCTGTTCAATACGCTCCATTCTTTGATGGCGCTCGTGAGACATGATCCCACAGCGGCTGAAGACGCACTGGAGAGATTGGCTGCGCTGTTGCGGCACACACTCATGACCATGAAAGACGCGGAAGACGTTATGCTTTCCGAAGAGCTGGACTTCATTGACAACTACCTTGCTCTGGAACATCTGCGACTGGGCGACCGCTTGCGAATTGAACGGAAGATTCAACCTGAAACTCTTGGCTGCCGCTTGCCCCCGTTTACGCTGCAGCCACTAATAGAGAATTCGATCAGGCACGCAATCGCAACCCAGCCGCGTGGTGGTGTTCTTCGAATCAAAACCGAGCACCGAAACGGTCGCCTGGGTATCGAAGTGTTGGACGACGGTCCTGGCGCAAAGCCGGAAGACGTCGAAGCTTCAAACGGGATTGGTGTAAAGATTGTGCGCCAACGACTGATGACGCGCTATGGAGATCAGGCGAGCTTTCATGTGGACACCAAACCGGGAAAGGGATTTTCAGTGCGGATCGAAATCCCGAGGGACAGATCGAGGAGCGCATAGAGATGGAGGCACAACAGTCAATTCGCGCGCTAATCGTTGAAGATGAACCGCTGGCCCGGCAAACAATTAAGGACTTTCTGCAAGGTGAAGTCTGGCTGGAAGTGGTGGGGGAAGCCGCGGACGGTGACAGGGCTGTAGCTCTCATCGATGAATTGCGTCCGGATCTGATTTTTCTGGATGTGAGAATGCCAGGCTTGACCGGCCTGCAGGTTCTGGAAAATATCAAACACGATCCCGAGGTGGTCTTTACTACGGCTTATGACGATCACGCGGTTACTGCATTTGAGTTGGATGCGCTCGATTATATTCTCAAGCCTTTCGGTCGTGAACGCTTCGGTCAAATGTTGGCGCGAGTAAGACTCCGCTTGGTTGAGTCGGCTGACAGGACTGAACTCCCTGTTCGCGATCGGGCCCTGCATGCGCTTAAGGCAAAGGCAGTCGAGCCTCTTCTTCGCTTGTTCGTCCGTGATCGTCGTGGACGCGTGGTGCAGGTAAGAGTTGGCGAGATTACGCGGCTGGTCGGCGCCGATGATTATGTCGAACTTCATCTGAGCAGCGGCTCCTATCTGGTAAAGGTTACTCTGAGTGAGTTCGAGCGGCGGCTGGACCCTAAGCAATTTCGTCGCATACATCGATCAGCCATCGTCAACCTGGACCACGTTGTCTCTTGCAAACCAATAAATCGCCGGCTTCGTCTCAAGCTGAGCGACGGTTCCGAAGTGTTTGCGAGCCGCAGTGGTTCACGAAATCTTCGAGATCTCTTCGTGTAATCTCGATCTTGCCGATCTACAATTCGCAGCCCTCAATTGAAGAGAGCGGCGGCCGCATCGACAGAGTTTGAACCAAAGATCGTCGACGTGATCAAGGACTGGCTTTCAAGCCAAGCAGAAAGACCAGGCATTGGTCGTCCGAAATAATCCCTGCTATAGTAGAGCAATCCAAAAAGATATTTACTGATGCAACTGATGCGAAAGCGTCCCTTATCGATAGTCTTCTTGACCACTGCGTTACTGTTCAGCGCATGGAGCAACGTTATCGGCGCCGCTTTCTGTCCTCGATTCATGAATCGCGTCTGCTGCGCCAGACCGTCGGCTCACCGATTGACGCCGGTTCTCGATCAATCGTCGTGTCATCATCGTGAAATGGCCGGGATGAAGATGGACGAGTCAGAGAAGGCGCTGGACATGCAGGAACAGTCCGGAGCGAGTTCTGACTTTGAGGCCGACGCAGACGCCACAAAGGCGACCTCGCAAGCGGAACCCACTTCAAGTAATGAAGTTGCTTTTGATCTTCCGGTCGGAACTTGCGGACATTGTTGGATGCATTCACAGCTAACATCGGGAACTGCTATGGTGCTCGCAGTCGATCCGTCGAAGCGAATCATAGAAACCGATGCGCCACTGACGAAGTGTGCGCTTGCTTTACCTTCCACTCTTCCGGCGTCAATTAAGCCTTCTGAGCATGGGCCGCCGGGCAACTCATTCCCCCGTCACGTTCTCATCAACGTCTTCCGAATTTAGTTCCCTTGATGAATCGTCGCTAATTAGTTAGCACGCGGACGTGTGCCTTTTTGTGCGCGCGTTCTCGCAAGCTTTTTGTTTCTGCCACGCGAAGAAAATCAGAGGGTAACCATGAAGAGGTCAAGTGTTGGAGCTTTCATCCGCATGTTGGGATTAAGCGCATTTATAATTCTCGGTCTGATACTTACATCCGCGCAGCTTGCCGTTGCGCAGGGGCATGACATGCAGAACATGCCTGGGATGAAAATGCCCAAGACCAAAGCGAAGGTGACTCGAAAGGCAGCGCCTAGAAAGAGGAGAGTAGCGCGAAAGAATCTACCGCCTAAGAAACACGACATGAGTAAGATGCCCGGGATGAATATGCCTGCAAAGCACCAGGGACGAGGTGGGCCAAAAAGGAAGAAAGTCCCCGGACAAAAGAAGCAGGAAGACAAAAATCAGATGAACAACATGCCGGGGATGAACACGCCGGCTCAGAAGCCGCGGTCGGCCGGACCGCAGCCTTCGCCTCAGCAAATGCAGATGAACATGCCCGGGATGCCGATGCCATCTGCAACACCGGTCTCTTCCCCTCAAACGCAAATGAACATGCCTGGGATGCAAATGCCGATGGCCTCACAAAACCCGCAAGCTTCTCCCCAGCAAAAGATGGACATGAACATGCCGATGCCGTCGCCGAGTCCATCGTCAAGTCCGACGAGTCAAATGCCCGGCATGGACATGGGTGGATCCAATATGAACACGGGCACGTTAATGGTGATGTCCGCCGAAGGCATGGGCGTGCGGATTGGGGGCACTTCCACCAACGTCATGAATCTTGGACAGATGGGATCTGGAACCTCCTGGCAGCCCAGCTCATCGCCAATGCACATGATTGATAAGATTGCAGGCAAATGGTTATTAATGGCTCACTATAACTTTATTGTCGGTCTCAACGCTCAAGGCGGACCACGCGGCATTACGGAGTTTGAATCCGCGAACTGGTTTATGCCAATTGCGTTCCGGCGCGTAGGACCCGGCACGCTACAACTTCGCGGGATGTTTAGTTTGGAGCCATTCACGTTCGCTCGGGGAGGCTCGCCGCTGCTGTTCCAGACCGGCGAGACTTACAAAGGCCAGCCAATAATTGATCGGCAGCATCCACATGATTTCTGGATGGAGTTGTCGGCGCAATATACAGTAGCGCTCGGCGAACGTGGAACCTGGTTCGCGTACTTTGGCTATCCGGGCGAGCCGGCGCTGGGACCGCCGGCCTTCATGCACCGCGCTTCGGCATCGGAGAATCCATCGGCTGCGCTTTCGCATCACCTGCAGGATTCCACGCACATTAGTTTTGGAGTACTCACTACCGGCTTCACTTACCGCTGGTTCAAAGTCGAAGGCTCGATCTTCAACGGCAGAGAGCCGGATGAGAATCGTTACAACTTCGAGGCCCATCCATGGAACTCTCGATCTGTTCGCTTGTCGTTCGAGCCGAACCATAACTGGTCAATGCAAGTGAGCTACGGCTTTTTGCGAAATCCAGAAGCAGCTGAGCCGAACACCGACATTCATCGTGCGACCGCCTCGGTGCAATACAACAAACCATTTAAGCGCGGCAACTGGGCCTCGGCGTTCATCTGGGGGCGCAACCACACCAGTAGTCCGGGCGAAGTGCACAATCTCAACGGCTACACGGCAGAATCAACTGTCAACGTTCTTGATAAGAACTATCTTTACACGCGGCTTGAATTGGTCGACAAGGATGAGCTGCTCCGCGCAAGCGATCGTGTGCTCCTGGGAATCAAGGATGCCCATCCTTCATTTCGGATCGGCGCTTACACGTTTGGCGGCGTCCGAGACGTCTGGAATAGCAAGCACGTCTCGATGGCCATTGGCAGCGATCTGACTTTCTACTCGAAACCGTCCGTGCTCGATCGACTCTACGGCAACAATCCTGTTTCGTGGCGGCTGTTCCTGCGCCTGCGGCCGAGCAAGATGGACATGAGCTCGCATGAAATTCACGGTGGTATGAAAAAGGACCGACAGACGATGCCAGCCAGGCCTTAGGAAAACAGACTGGTTGATGGCGTTTGGGTCCGTTTTGTTTTGAGCTCTCAGCTCGGGATGCTACCGCATTTCTACCAGCGATATACTGAGCGAGTAAGAACGAGTGCTATTTCGTACACTGACACCACTACTGCTCTTATGAAACCCAACAGGGGAAACGCATTGACACAGGGAACTACAACGGGAATTTCCGTGAGGGATCCCGTGTGCGGAATGACGTTCGATTCGCGGAAGGCGGCCGGGTCGTTTGCATACAATGGGCAAACCTACTATTTCTGCAGCGCAGGCTGTCTCGAAAAGTTCCGCGGCGAGCCAGAGCGATTTCCCGATGCAGAAGTCGCGGCGCAAACGAAGACTCGCGCTCCACAAAAGGTCTCACCAAAAACCGAATACACCTGTCCGATGCATCCGCAGATTGTGCGCGATGCACCGGGTAACTGTTCCATCTGCGGCATGACTCTCGAGCCGCGCACTGTTTCGCTGGAAGACGAGAAGAATCCCGAGCTCGTCGACATGACGCGCCGATTTTGGGCGAGCGTGGTTCTCACGATTCCGCTTCTCTTAATAACGATGAGCGATGTCATTCCGGGAAATCCCCTTGCTCGAGTTGTCTCAATGCGTGTGCTTGGCTGGATTCAGTTTGTGCTGGCGGCGCCAGTAGTGCTCTGGGGAGGCTGGCCGTTCTTTGTTCGCGGATGGCAATCACTTGTGAATCGCAGCTTGAACATGTTTACGCTGATCAGTCTGGGCGTGTCGGTCGCATATGTTTTCAGCGTCATCGCAAAGCTGTTTCCTGAAATCTTTCCAGCGTCGTTTCGGCACCCGGCGGGTGAAGTACCGCTTTACTTTGAAGCAGCTTCGGCTATTACCACGCTGGTGCTCCTGGGCCAGGTGCTCGAACTGCGCGCGCGCAGTCAGACCGGCGCGGCGATCAAAGCACTTTTAGGTCTGGCGCCGAAAACTGCGCGACGCCTTGGTGAGGACGGCAGCGAGGAAGACGTTCGTCTGGATCAGGTGCAGGTAGGCGATCGATTGCGCGTACGGCCCGGCGAAAAGGTGCCGGTGGACGGCGTGATCATTGAAGGATCGAGCGCCGTGGACGAATCCATGATGACCGGAGAACCTATCCCGGTTGAGAAGTATGCAGGTGATCGAGTGATCGGTGCGACGGTCAACGCCACTGGCTCATTTGCGATGCGAGCCGAACGAGTTGGGTCGGAAACGTTGTTAGCGCAAGTCGTCCAAATGGTTGCGGAAGCGCAAAGAAGTCGCGCGCCCATTCAGAAACTCGCGGACCTCGTGTCTGGTTATTTCGTGCCGGCAGTAGTCGCCATCGCGGTAACTACTTTTGTCGGTTGGAGCATCTGGGGACCGGAACCACGTATGGCGCTTGGACTGGTGAATGCGGTCGCCGTACTAATCATCGCCTGTCCATGCGCACTCGGGTTGGCGACTCCGATGTCGATCATGGTGGCCACCGGAAAAGCTGCGCAGCGCGGTGTGCTATTCCGGAATGCCGAAGCCATAGAGGTCATGCGCAAGGTTGATACGCTGGTAGTGGACAAAACCGGGACGCTTACTGAAGGGAAGCCAAAACTGGTCAGCGTTGTGACCACTGAGGGCATTGATGAACCGTCGCTCTTGAAGCTGGCAGCAAGTCTGGAACGAGGCAGTGAACATCCGTTGGCGGCGGCAATCGTCGCGGGCGCGCAAGAGTGGGCTGTCAAACTCAGCGATGCAAAGGCCTTTGATTCATTGACTGGTAAAGGAGTGACTGGCGAGGTTGACGGTCGTAAAGTCTCGCTGGGAAATCGTGCGATGCTTGATGAGTTGAAGGTTGATCCCGGAGAACTCGCGACCAGGGCCGAGAGTTTACGCGCTGCCGGCCAGACTGTGATGTTCGTGGTGGTCGATGGCAAGACCGCGGGGTTAATCGGAGTGGCTGACCCTATTAAGCAAACCACACCGGAGGCGATCAGGCAGCTGCATGAAGAAGGCGTTCGCATTGTCATGCTCACGGGTGACAGCCGCAAAACGGCCGAGGCAGTTGCCAGCAAGCTGAACATCGATGAAGTTGTCGCGGAGGTTCTTCCCCATCAGAAAGTTGAGGTAGTGAAAAAGTTTCAGGCTGCGGGCAGATTCGTGGCGATGGCCGGCGATGGCATCAACGACGCTCCGGCGCTGGCTCAGGCCCATGTGGGAATAGCGATGGGAACCGGCACCGATGTGGCAATGAAGAGTGCCGGAGTTACTCTGGTCAAAGGAGACCTGCGTGGCATTGTCCGCGCCCGCGTCCTTAGCCGGCTGACCATGCGGAATATCAAACAGAACCTGTTCTTTGCTTTTATCTATAACTCGCTTGGAGTGCCCATCGCGGCCGGTGTTCTCTATCCGTTTTTCGGTATTTTACTAAGCCCGATGATCGCCGCAGCGGCGATGAGCTTCAGCTCGGTTTCGGTGATTGCCAATGCCTTGCGTCTTCGGCGTGCGCAGCTGTGACTCTGATCGACAGAGAGATTCCTGAATTAGGTTGCGGACAAATGGTGGTTTTCAGCTCCTGATTGACTGGTTGGGTCTTCAAGCGAAACGAGGTCTAGGTTCTCATAGTTATTGATATGCCACCGGCGGAGTAAGTTATCTTTACGACACTTGTCTCGGGGTTATTGAGGTCGGATTTTCATTGTTATCGATTTTAGTCATCGATTCTCACAATTAAGAAAGAATTGGCTCCGCAACTGATTCAATCGCGCTTGCGCCGTCCGCTTTATTTTGCGTGCTCCGCAGGCGTGAATTGCGGCTAAAGATGACGCGGAACCCGCTTCGGGTTTCCCGCCGGTACCCAATCCGTTCGGGTGCGCGCTTCATCTTGTAGAAGCCTTAGACAGAAGAGCATAAATGTTTGCGTTGTTAGCAAAAAACTATTTGTTGACTTCGTTTCATGGTCGGCGTATAAGTCCTGGCGGAAAATGCCGATTCGGTGTCAAGGGTATGAAAGACGATACTCGCAAGCGAATCGAAGTCGCCGCCAACGCAGCCATCATCATCACCGCAGTTTTTCTGTCTGCGGCGGCCGTGAAGTATTTAATTTCCAGACCTAACCCTCAGCCACCAATCGTCAGTGCGAATTCGTCATTAAATGGGCCGAATCGGCCGGAAATTCCGCCAGGAACGAGGCTATCAATAGAAGGTGTCGACTGGAGCAAGAACGGGCAAACTCTTTTGGTCGCGGTTTCGGACAAGTGCCACTTCTGTACCGAGAGTGCGCCGTTTTATCAGCGCCTGGTGCAGCAGCACAGCAGAACGCGGCTCATCGCCGTTGTACCGCAGTCTGTTGAAGAGGGCCGCAACTATCTAAGCAAACTAAATGTAGGAATTGATGACATACGACAAGCCCAGTTCAGTTCTCTGGGAGTAAGAGGCACTCCCACGCTGATTCTCGTGGATAACAACGGCGCAGCCGTTAAGTCCTGGGTTGGAAGATTGCCGCCGAACGGGGAAGCAGAGGTAATCAGCGCGTTGCAATAGATGATCGCGTCCGTGAGAAAGTGCAGAAGGGATTTTTATGGCAGAAAGCAAAGATCGAAGATTAACTTCAAGATTTCTAGTTCTTGGCCTATTTGCCTTTTGTTTAGCCGTTTTTTCGAATAGCGCTGCCCAGCGTTTCTTCAGCTTCGGAACATCCTATACAAGTCTTGTCGGTCAGCCGACACCCGTGCCTCAACAGAATGCCGCACGACCCGGAAGGGAGGACGAACCGACACCTATTGAAGAAGGAGTAATGACGGAGAAGCAAGAGAAGCATAGCAAAATCTTCAAAGGATACCGCGATTCCACAGGGGGAAAGAGATTAAAGGATCTCATATTGAACCAGAATGAAGTACGGGTTGAAGTACCGATTGGCGACGTCCTGGCCCCGAGGGGTACCGACCTTAGTGAATACCTGGCCACTTATCTTAAGAAGGAAGTCTGCAATTCTGATGCAATCGTAGTTGGAACGGTGACACGTAAGTCCTCACAATTGGTGGACGACGGCACATTCACCTTCACGGACTACGAGGTTAATCCCGACGAGGTCTTAAGAAATAATTCAAAGGCACCGGTTCAAACCGGTAACTCAATTACGCTAACGCGGCCGGGCGGATCGGTGAACCTGAAAGGACATGTGATTCGAGCCAGAGATCGCAGCTATGATCTGTTAAGTGTGGGACACCGTTATTTGCTGTTCCTCCAATTCGTTTCAGAGACCGGCGCGTACCAACCGATCTACAACAGCGTGCTTGAGGACAGTTTTGAACTCGATAACGGACAAATGATTCAAGTCTCACAGAAGGCTTTGCCGTTCGGCAATAGCCAACCGCGCAATGCGGATTCTTTTCTTGGCGAAGTACGAAAAGCGGTTGCTACGGTTTGCAATTAAATTAGAGAAACATGAAAACTGTTACGCTCCGAGTTTCTATTGCGCGTTTGATCCTGTCCTTGTGTCTGGCGACGGTATTAGTATCCGTTAATAGCCCGATAGTTCGTGCTCAGGCCTTCAATGGCTGCCCTCCGTTCGAATCCTGGCGCCCGCATTGGGCACAATCGAGTACGGTATATGTAATGCTAGCCAGCAACATAGATCCGAATACGATTGTTCCGCAAATGGTGGCGGGTTTTCAGGCTTGGAACAATGCCAATCAGAACCATAACAATTCTCGGGTAAATTTTAGCTTCGCCTTACCAATTCCGCCGGCATGCGCAAATAAGATTCATGTTTCCTACAGGCCATTGCTTCTTCCAAATGGACAAGTCGACTCGTTTACAGTTGCTAAATGGTTTCCCACCAACTGGGATCCCACTAACAACGCTTTGAAAGAAGGAAGTATCGTTGTCAATGACTTGGCCACGCTTCCAGATTCTCAGCTTAATGACACGGGAATACTCTATTTTGACTCAAGTAAGCCTGGTTATGACACGATCTTCAAAAAGGAGATCATGCATGAAACCGGACACTCACTTGGATTGGGACACCCGGACATTGAATTGGTGCAGACGTCCGTCATGAATTCGGGTGTACCTTTTGTTCAAGGTGTGGCTTGTGTCAATGATAGCTGTGGCTTTAAACCATTAGATATTCAGAATTGCGATAACAACGCGATCAATGACGTAGCCAACGGAGGCTACGGACCGCCAGTTGATCCTTGCCAAAACGATCCCGTCTGTTGTGGGGATCCTTGCTGTGATCCATGCAGCGTTGATCCTGACAGCTGTAGCGGTGGTTGCGACCCAAATACTGAATGGGCTTGTTGGCAAGCGGGAGGAACGTGGGATCCTTATCTCTGCTACTGCGATTGGAATTGCGATCCCTATGGAGGCCTTGAAGCTCAGTGTTACTGGTCAGGAGGTACTTGGGACCCAGCAACTTGCTACTGTGAACCTGCGTCATGCAACCCAGGTCCAGAGGTCATAACGTACCCTTCATTCCCTTACGACTGCTCATACTGTCAACCCGCGGACCCGCCTATTTGGCAACAGTGCGACTGCCAGGATTCTATTCACACACGGTATTGTCAGGACGGTGTCACCGTATACAACGAATACTACCAAACTGATAGATATTGCTATCCAAATGGCACGTGCACCATTGGTGGCGGTGGCGGCGGTGGTGGCGGTGGCGGCGGCGGTGACTACTGGTGCGATTATGACTGGGGCATCTGCTGTGACTATTGGGGTTGCTGGGAGATGACCTTCTGAACATCGTGAGCTTTGCAGCGAAGAGTGCTGTATGAAAATAGGAATCAAATCATTCCTCTTAATTTCTACCTTAGCGGGCGCTCTAACGTTGTTCGCTCAACAACGTGTACCCAATCGGGGCCAAACACCTCCACCAAAAGAGCAGCTACACGAAATTGCGAAACAGCGGGGTGGGCGGTTGGTGTTAAGATACCGGCCAAGTGGCAATCGAACATTTTCCGACTTGGCTGATCTCGGAAGAAACAGCGACGCGGTTATTATCGGCCGGACTCTGGGCCATCGACCGCATCTAACTCCCAGCGGCAACATGATCACGAATGACTATCTCGTCAAAGTTGTTGAAGTAATAAAGGGCGACATTCAGAATGGCCGTTCGATAACTGTGAAAATTCCTGGCGGCGCTTACAAGTTTCCCGATGGAACTTACGCTGCGATTGTTGCAGACGGTTACCGCGAACCTGATGACCGAGTCATTTACGCCTTCTTCCTGAAAGCGCGTCCGAACAGCAACGACTACAGACTAGTGTCGGAAAGCCAAGGCGCCTTTGCGCTGAAACGGGAAGGTGTTGAGTCTGCTGATACAGATGCGACTCACCCAGTCGTGACGAATTATCGCGGCCTCAGTCCGGTAGAGTTTTTGCGCCAGCTGCACAAATCCGTACCACTCCAAAAGCGCAACCCACCCGCTCGCAACCTTGCGCGTTAACCGCCTTCGCGCCTTCCGATCGCGGCCGGAGCGTTTCAACCGCGCGCGCAGGAAGGTTTCCTGGTCGGTAAACCGTCGACACACGTACGATCTGATCTGTCGTCACCGCACGCGCCTTCTTCTATGAGCACGGCCCTTGAAAGAACTGCATGCGAATGTTATTGCAGCACGCCTTACTACACTTGAGGTCAACAATGCGTTAACAAATGAACCTCAAAAACTTGAGGAAAGATATCAATAACTATGGTGCAGATTTCACTAACTATGAGAACCGACACGAGGTGTTGCCGACACCGCTTCATCTGCCGTCATTTGTTTTCTTCATGGAGGTATAAAAACTATTCTGTTGACCCCGGCCTTGCCTCAAGGTATAAATGCCTACGATTAAATTGTTCATGAATTCAAAGCTCGCTAAAGAATCGGTATATCGGTTTGCGACTTCGCTGGGCGTCGCAACGGCTTGCTGTATGTGTACGTGTTGTCCGTTCAGCGAGCGGAGCGAGTGTATGCCTTAGCAATCTAAGCCGTTTTGGTACACCGCAGCCGCTCAACTTGGGCGGCTTTTTTGTTTTTTGCGTGCTTGTTTACCTGGGCGGAGCGATTGAGAGAAATCGAATGAATGAATTAACTGATGAGCTTCGGAAGAGCGAGCTGCAGACGTTGGCGACGGAGGTCCGCGAAGAGTTGGCCAACTATGAAGAGCAGATTAGGAAATACCGCGCGGGCGAAGTTGACGAGACGAAGATGCAGAAGCTGCGTTTGCACTTTGGCACCTATGCCCAACGGCAGGAGGGCGTGCAAATGCAGCGCATCAAGATCCCCGGCGGTTTTCTGAGCGGGGATCAATTGGCGAGGCTCGCGGATGCGGCCGATAGGTTCGGCAGTGGTTTCATTCATTTCACCACCCGAGAAGATGCGCAGATTTATTACGTGAAACTGGAGGAAGCACCCGATCTCCTCCGTTACCTGGCCACAGCCGGCATCACTTCTCGCGAGGCTTGCGGAAACACGGTGCGCAACATCACGGCCTGTTATCGCGCCGGTACGTCGGCCACCGAGAGCTTCAATGTTCAACCTTACGCCGACGCTCTATTTCGTTACCTGGTGCGCAACAAGTACAACCAGAACCTCGGGCGAAAATTCAAGATCACCTTCGAAGGCTGCGCCGACGACCACTCCGGTTTGCGAATACACGATATAGGATTATGGGCAGTTAATCGGACCGAGAATGGCGAGCCGCGCCGCGGCTTCAGAGTTTACCTGGGCGGCGGGTTGGGCGCTGGACCGCAACTGGCACATCTCTATACCGACTTTCTTCCGGCAGAAGAGCTGTTCAATCTGGCGACGGCCACCTTGCGACTCTTTGACAGATATGGCGAGCGCAAAGCACGGATGAAAGCGCGGATGAAATTCCTGATCCAGACGTTGGGCTGGGACGCGTTTCGCGCAGCGCTCGACGAAGAACGAGAACGTGTCGGTCCCGTACCGCTGGATCAGTACTTACAGGAGACCGACGAGGCCGGGAGCGCGGGTATCCCTGCCCGCATTGAGCGCGAAGCGCGAAAAACTGCTTTGCAGGTGCTCGATCCCCGGATCAATGATCCTCACTTTCAGTCATGGGTCCGCGACTCGGTCATCGAACACCAGGTTGCCGGCTTTCGCGGCGTTCATGTGCGCATCAAGCTCGGCGATCTGACTGCCGATCGGGCGCGTAGTCTCGCGGCCATCGTTCGCCGGTTTTCTTCCAATCAACTGCGAATTTCGATTGAACAAAATATCTATCTGCCCTGGGTGCGTGAAGAGCGTCTCTGGGATCTTTACATCGCTCTCGGTGAAGTCTCACTGGCTGAACGCGGCGCCGGCACGATTACAGATGTGACCACGTGTCCTGGATCCGACACCTGCCGCCTGGGTATTGCGTCGGCGAAAGGTTTGGGCAATGCCATCAGTAACGCTTTCAATAATGGGTTGGCGAAATATTCTGAGCTGGCCCGGCCGCTGCGCGTGAAGATCTCCGGCTGCCCCAACGGATGTGCGCATCACTCAGTCGCCAACATCGGATTCTATGCGGCCGCGCTTTCAAAGGACGATCGCAGCGTGCCCGCACACTTTGTGACCGTAGGTGGTCGCGTCCGCGGAGACGATGCTCAGTTCGGCGCGCTGATTGGCAAGTTCCCGGCAAAGAACTGCGTGAAGGTAACGGAAACTCTGCTGGGCCTTTACGAAAAAACGAAATTGCCGGCAGAGGACTTTGATTCTTTCGTCGCCCGCACTGGGACTGAACGCCTAAAAGAGATTCTCGAGCCGCTGCGGCGAGTTCCTTTGTTCGAACAAGATCGTTCGTTCTATGAGGACTTCGGACACGAGCATGAGCACTTTGCAGTGCAAAAAGGAATCAAGGGTGAATGTGCCGGGTCGACAGTTGCGGAAACGATACCAACGATTGACGCGGCTAATGAGTGGCTGGCCCAGGCGGAAGCGTTGATTTATCACAAGGAATACGAGCACGCGGTCATAGCGGCGTATGAGGCAGCCGCCGCGGCCGCGCGCGTTCCGCTATACGAGCGGCTGGTGGATCCGTTCACTGCGGATGAGGCTCTTTGGGAATTCGAGAACCTGTTTGTCTTATCGGGCCAGACTCAAGGGGCCTGGGAAGACGTTTCATCAAAGTTGGCAACGTTGAAGGAGGATGGTCTCAAAACACAATCCGGCGTTCTTCAGACACCTGGCGAAGTAAGTGCGCAAGCAATTCTCAACGAAGCGCGAAGCTTTGTCAGGTACTGCGCGGAAGGAATGTTTGCCGAGGCAGGAGCGGCCGCATGAGAGAAATAAATCGCGGGGTGTTGGTCGTAGGCCACGGCAGTCGTCGCCATGAAGCAAACGAAGACGTGCGCGAAGCCTCCCGTCGCATTGGCGAGCGCGGCCACTTTGATCTGATCGAGGCTGCCTTTCTGGAGATCGAATATCCGAATATCCGTGAAGGCTTCGCGAGACTGGTCGAGCGCGGAGCAAACGAGATTACCGTCCATCCTTATTTTCTTTCACCGGGCAGACACACGCGCGGTGACATTCCGGTCGAAGTTCGTGAAGCCGCCAGCCACCACAGTGGCGTCAGCTATCGAATTACCGAACCGCTTTCGGCCCACCCGCTGGTGATTGAGGCTTCGGTGCAGCGCATATTCGAGTCGATCCACCATGAATCAAATGAAAAAAAGGCCGAACACTATCGAGCAAGGCTCGGCACCGTCTACCTCGTTGGCGCAGGACCGGGCGACCCGGGACTTCTGACGGTTAAAGCGCGCGACCTGCTGGAGTCCTGTGATGTGGTTATCTATGACTATCTCGTCAATCCGGAAATGCTATCGAACGTTCGGGCCGGCGCCGAGCACATTTACGTTGGCAAAGTCGGCGGCGGGCGACAGACACCGCAAGACGAGATCAATCGCTTACTCGTTAGGCATGCCCGGAAAGGACAGCGTGTCGTGCGACTCAAGGGCGGCGATCCTTTTTTATTCGGTCGTGGCGCGGAAGAAGCAGAGGCGCTGCGCGACGCCGGCGTTGCGTTCGAGGTCGTGCCCGGGATCAGCTCAGCGCTGGCGGTCCCAGCCTACGCCGGCATTCCACTAACAAAGCGCGGATTGTCGTCTTCAGTGGCCGTGATCACCGGCGCGCGCGGCGGCGACAGCGCGCCCGAGAACAATGCGCTTGCAAATCTCGCATCAGTAGACACACTCGTCGTTTTAATGGGCGCTGCACATCTCCGTCAGATTGCGAAAGACTTGACGGCCGCCGGACGTTCGTGGCAAACGCCTGCCGCGGTCATTCGTTGGGGAACTTATGAGGGCCAGCAAACCGTGACAGGCACACTCGAGACGATTGCAGTTGAGGCGGAACGGGTTGGAATGAAAGCGCCGGCTGTCATCATTGTGGGCGAAGTGGTTCGGCTGCGCGAGCGCCTCAACTGGTTTGAGCAAAGTATCGAGAACATCAAAGACGAAGAGCTGGAATCCGTGTTCGCGATGGCTTGCTGAGGGATAAACGATATGCCAGTTAGTGCTCTATCACTTGGACAGGAAACGACGGACGAAGAGCTAAAGGCGATCTCGGATGAGTTCGAGACGGCGCCGCCGGAAGTGATACTTCGCTGGGCAGGCGAAGAGTTTGGACCGGATATCGCGTTCGCTACAGGGTTCGGGGCTGAAGGCTGCGTGATTATCGCCATGCTCTCGAACATTCGTCCGGGCGCGCGTATTTTCTATCTCGACACAGATCTGCTATTCCCTGAGACTTACGCCTTGCGCGATCGATTAACAGCGCGTTTCGGGGTTCGCTTTGAACGCCGGGCCACGCGCGTCTCCCTTGATGAACAAGCTCGCGAATACGGCGATCGTTTGTGGGAGCGTCAGCCTAATCTCTGTTGCCAGCTGCGCAAAGTCGAGCCCCTGAAAGAAATGCTCTGTGGGCTGCGGGCCTGGGGCACAGCCGTTCGTCGCGATCAGTCACCGACGCGTGCGCACATTGGCCTGGTCGAGCGCGATAAGCAATTTGGGCCAATCAAGATCAACCCGCTCGCTGCCTGGTCCGCCCGCGAGGTCTGGGATTACATTGCCAGATACGATGTACCCTATAACGCGCTGCACGACCACGGTTACCCGTCCATCGGCTGCGCGCCCTGCACCACGCCCGTGCAAATTGGTGAGGACCCTCGCGCGGGTCGCTGGCGCGGAACGGTTAAGACTGAGTGCGGAATACATGTCAAGACGTGAGGGGCTTTGTAAAAAAAGTAGCGTCCCTGAGTCCGCGTCAGCGGACGAATGAAAATAGCCCAGCAGTTCACTGCTGGGGATAAAGAGCTGAAGGATTTTGGAGTCCGTGAAGCGGACCGCTGAATGATAACGGCCAGATTCTCTAATCTTTTCAGCCGTCCGTTTCACGGACTTCGTCTCCGAACTGCTGCCGATCCCAGCGATGAATCGCTGGGCTATTTTCAACCGTCCGCTGACGCGGACTTAGGGCCTCTACGTTTTGTGCAACAGCCACGTGAAGTGAAGCACACAAAGTTTTAGAATTTTAACGATGCGCAATGAAGGGAACAGAATGAAACTTATCAAACCACACGGGGGGAAGCTCGTTAATCGCGAAGTTACTGGATCCGAACGTGAGAGACTCATTCAGGCGGCGGCTGATATGCCGGCTTTGCAGCTTAACACGCGAGACGTCTCTGAATTGGAAATGATCGCCATCGGTGCGTACTCACCGCTCGAAGGATTTTTGGATCGGTCCGATTACACCTCGGTGTGCGTCCGGATGCGACTGACAAACGACGTCGCCTGGCCCATACCAGTGACGCTCTCTATCACGAACGAGCAGGCGAGTACGTTTCGCCAGTTCGAGGACGTAGCGCTGTATCAGGACGATCATCTGCTGGCCATCCTGCACCTCGCGGAAAAGTATCGTTACGATAAAGAACGAGAGGCGGAACTCGTCTACCGAACGACTGACGCTGCTCATCCCGGAGTGCGCACTCTCTACAATCAAGGCGACTGGTTGCTGGGCGGAAAAGTCAGTCTCGTCAATCGTCCGCTTAATCCTGCCTTTCCGGCATATCGCCGCGATCCCGCAGAGACCCGGGCGCTCTTTCAAGAACGCGGTTGGCGGCGGGTAGTTGCTTTTCAGACTCGCAATCCGGTTCATCGCGCGCACGAATACATCCAAAAATGCGCGCTGGAAATTGCCGATGGATTGCTGCTGCATCCGCTGGTTGGTGAAACCAAAGCCGACGACATGCCCGCGAACGTGCGGCTGGAATCTTACGAAGCGATACTCGCAGGCTACTATCCGGCGGCGCGCACGATCCTTTCGATCCTGCCGGCCGCGATGCGCTATGCCGGACCACGCGAAGCGGTCTTCCACGCGCTGGTCCGTAAAAATTATGGGTGCTCGCATTTCATTGTTGGGCGCGACCATGCGGGAGTCGGCAACTACTACGGTACGTATGATGCGCATCACATCTTCGACGAGTTTGAGCCGGAAGAACTCGGCATAACACCACTGTTCTTCGATCACACGTTCTATTGTCGATCGTGTGGCGCGATGGCTTCGAGCAAAACGTGCCCGCATGAGACAGCGGAACACGTCACGCTTTCAGGTACGAAGGTGCGCGAGATGCTTAGTGTGGGACAAGTGCCGCCGGTTGAATTCACCAGGCCTGAGGTGGCGCGGGTGTTAATCGAAGCACTGCGAGCGATTGAGATCGAACAATTGGTTGGAGCAGAAGCATGAGCTGCGCGGATCCAGGTTTGAAGCGCAACTCTCAAAGACAAATCGAGTGGCAGTGGGACCGCGAAGCGGTTATGGCCCAAAGCCCAGCGTTGCTTCAACCCTGGGGGTAAGTAGTGCAATCAGTGTCAACCCGGAACGGGTTGAGCCAGTGGACACAACCGCGTTGCGGTAAAGCAGTGATAACAAGTGAGGGAACATTGATAAGAAACAAAAAAGGATTCACGTTATGGTTCACCGGATTATCAGGTGCGGGTAAGACAACACTCGCAGGATTCGTCGAGCAAGAGTTGCGCGCTCGCGGCGTGTCGGTCGAGGTCCTGGATGGAGATGAAATACGGACGAATCTTTCAAAGGGCCTGGGTTTTTCCAAGGAGGATCGCGATACAAACATACGGCGCATTGGCTATGTATGCCGGCTGCTTTCCCGAAACGGCGTGGCGGCGATATCAGCAGCTATCTCTCCGTACCGCGAAGTGCGCGATGAAGTGAGACGACTGATCGAAGCGGACGGCGCAACCTTTATTGAGGTCTATGTGAAGTGTCCGATCGAAGTGCTTGCAGAGCGGGACGTGAAAGGTCTCTACAAGAAAGCCCTGGCCGGAGAGCTGAAGGGTTTTACTGGCGTCTCGGATCCATACGAGGAGCCGCTGGCGCCGGAAGTTCTCATTGAATCGAATCGAGAGACGGTGGAATCCAGCCTGACTAAGATCATCCGCGAACTCGAACAGCGTGTGCAGCTCCCACAGCTCAAGGCGTCAGGGCATTCAGGTGCAGTCAGGACCGCTTTGGATGCAGAAGGTTTGGAAACGCTTGCACAGGCCCTGATGTTAGCTTGAGCCGCAGCCCCACACGCAAATCTCGAAAGACAAAACGATCCAACTCAAAAGACCCGGGCAAAACTTGCGACGCATGTGATAACCTCTCGGCTGAAACTATGAAGCAAGCCCAGCCATTAGAAAGGGCGAAACGTTTTGAATTGGTTAAAGCTTACCAGAGAGCACTAAAGATGAAACGTTTCCACACGGCATTGCTTGTCTGCACCGTGTCCCTGTCGTTTGGCCGGATCTATCCGCACCAGGGTCAGGGCTTTAATGGTTCGGCCGCCGAGAACTCGATGCAACGGACGATGGCTTTCTTCGATAAAAAATCTGAAGAAATGACCCGGCCGACGGCGAAGACTTAAGCCCTCCCTTACAGTCGGGCGAGAGCCCGTTGATTGATCAATTAAGCGGCTAGTTGAGGCACCACCACAGTAGAGACCAAAGCGATGAATGCAGGCTTGAGACTTTTATCGCTCTTACTATTACCTCTCGTATTACAGTCGCCGCAAGAAAGACTCAAACAACATTATGAGGCCGCGGAAGCGCAAGCCCGCGCCGGCAATTTCGCTGCGGCGGAAACCGAATACAATGCCATCCTGGCCGAGGGATACCGCGTGGTTGGGCGAGTCTACGCGGCGCAGCAGAAGCATAGGCAGGCCATCGCGGCTCTCGAGAGTGCAGCTCTCTATCAACCTACTTCTGAAACTCTATCGGACCTCGCAATCGCTTACTTCGACGCGGGCCTATTCGATAAAGCTCTTGAACCCTTACACAAAGCGATCGCGCTCAATCCTCAAAATCCCGCTGCTCACGGCATGCTGGGTAAGACCTATTTTGCCCTTCGCGAATACGAAAAGGCCGCGGCCGAACTTAAACTGGCGCTCGATTTCGGCTCGAATGACTTCGATATCAGTTTCACGCTGGCGATAGCGTACCTGCAGCAGCGCCAGTTTTCTGAGGCAAGGCAAATCTTTGATTGGATGCTTCAGCACCTCGGCGACCGGCCGGAGCTTCATGTCGTGATCGGCCGGGCATTTCGAGTGGCCGGCCGTCTGCCTGAAGCAATAGATGAATTCAAGAAAGCGATCGCGCTCAATCCCAGTCTGGCGCGCGTGCATGACAACCTGGCGCTCGCCTATCTAATGAATGAGGGCGCATCGCGCCTGCCCGACGCTGAGCGAGAGTTCAAAACTGAGTTGGCCTCGAACCCGGACGAATACTTTGCCAACTATTATCTCGGCATCGTTTATATCTTCCAAAGAAAGTGGGACCTCGCCACAGCTGTTCTAAAGAACGCTTCCCGAGTCCAGCCCGACAATCCGGATCCCTATTTTCAGCTCGGCCAGGCTTATCAGGAGTTAGCGAAGCACGATCAGGCGATCGAAGCACTCAGGAAATCAATCGCCCTGAATCCTGATCTGGCCCATAACAAGTTTCAGGTGACGACTGCCCACTATCGACTCGCACAGTCTTTGCTCAAAGTCGGGCAGGCGGAAGCGGGACAAAAAGAGTTACGGTTGGCGTCGGACCTTAAGGCCGAAGCCTTCAAGATGGCGCAAACGTCGGGCACCGGTCCATCAACAATGGGCACGTCCCAATTGCCGGAGCAAGAGGACAAGCTGACGGCGACCGTTTCAGTCGGCAGCACAACAACTCAGTCGAATGTGCCTGACGAAAAGGCTCTACGAGAGTTGGAGAATACGGAAGCCTATTATGCGAAGATACTCTCTGCGACCCACAGCAGCATCGGATTGTTACGCGCGGAGCGAGGAGACTTCCGTGCGGCGGCAGAGCAGTTTCGTCTGGCGGCGAACTGGAACCCGCAACAGGAGGACGTTGATTACAACCTCGGCCTCGCGTACTTTCGCGCAGAGTCCTACAAGGACGCAGTGCCGCCTTTGGAGACAGAAGTAAAGACCCATCCACAAAATATCCGTGCCCGTTGGTTGTTGGGCTTGAGTCATTTCAAGACTTCAAACTACGCCAGAGCCTCCGAACTCCTGGCAGACGTGATCACTTCCGAATCAACCAATATTGATCTCTACTACGCGCTCGCTTCCTCTCTGATCAAGCAGGGGAAAACGGAACTCGCTGAACAGGCTGTTCAGCGAATGAGCAAGGTTACCGGCGATTCGCCTCAGCTCCACGTTCTTCTTGAGATGTTGAATCAACTTAGAAAGTCCGCGCCGAGCCGGAAAGATCAGTAAGAATGGTTGCTGGACCATGCAGGCTATTGAATGAATATAGTGTTTGATTAGTTATGGATGCCACCAGAGAAAATCTCCCCGCATTGTCTCGCAGAAAGCGGTTCTTCTTTTTTCTAATCTCATATGCCTTTTTCGCTGTTTTGTTATTGACTGGCGCTGAGATCGCTGCTCGCCTAAAAGGCTTTCGACCCTGGACCGTGAAGCAAGCTGACATTGTTGTGGAGCCCGGGGGAAAGTCCTTCGCGCCTCATCCCACTCTCGGTTACACACATTTGCCTGGGCAGTTCAAAATCACCCTGGCGGGAACTTACTCCTACAAAGCAACTAATCTGGATAACACACTGAGAGTCACACACCCGTTAAGTACTTATCGCCCCGGAGATCATAAGAAGGAGATTTGGATTCTCGGCGATTCCGTCACTTATGGTCAGTCAGTCAATGATGAGGAGACATACCCCTGGTTATTGCAGGAGCGTTTTCCAGCTTACGAAATTGTCAATTTCGGAGTGATGGGCTACGGCACTCTTCATTCTTTGATTCAGCTTCGAGAGGCGCTCCAGAGCGGGCACAAGCCTCAAGTGGCGATTCTTGCCTACGCCTCCTGGCATGACGTTAGAAACTCTTTCATAGGGTTTCGCCAGAAAATGCTGGCTCCCGCTTACCTGGGTCCGCTTAATCAGCCTTATGCCAGGCTGACCAGCGATGGCAAACTAAATATCTTTATGGATACGATAGCCTATCGTGAGTTTCCCCTGATGCGCTACTCGGCGTTCATCAATGCTATGGAAGAGACTTATGACCGGTACGAAGAACGTCGGGCACATAGCCACGAAGTGACCAAAGTCATTATCAAAGAGATTTCTGATTTGTGTAGATTGAATGGAATTGAATTTGTAGTTGCCGGGGTGACCTCCGATCCGACTACTTCCGATATGTTTGACTACTGTCAAAAAGAAGGAATGAAGACGGCTAATATTTGGGTTGATCTAAACCTCAAGGAAAATAATAATCTTCCTTATGATTCACATCCGAGTGCCGCAGCGCACCGCCAATACGCGCAGAAGCTTGAGTCGTTCCTGCGTACAAATGTGCTAAGAACTTGACCCGCCGCGGCGCTTCCTAACATGGGATTGAAACAAAAGAAACTTCTGATCAGAGCTTTAGTCGCACTGCTGATAGCCGTGCCCTCGAAGATGGGCTACGGTCAGTCGGAGACAGTGCAGTTCGTCGACATCACAGCTCAGGCCGGTATCACCTTCAAACACGTTTATTCACCGGAAAAGAAATACATTGTCGAATCAATGAGTGGCGGAGTAGCGCTCTTCGATTATGACAACGACGGCTACCTCGACATCTTCTTGGTCAACTCCCTGACCGTGGAACTGCTGAAGTCAAACAAGCGAACGAGAAGCGCCCTCTATCACAACAATGGCGACGGGACTTTTACCGACGTCACCGACAAGGCGGGCGTGGCTGATATCGGGTGGGGCATGGGCGCGGCGGTTGGCGACTATAATAACGACGGCTTCGACGATCTTTATGTGACCTGCTTTGGTCCCAACCATCTCCTAAGAAATAACGGCAACGGCACGTTTACCGACGTTACTGCGAAAGCCGGCGTGGGTGACCCACGATGGTCCACGGGAGCCGCATTCCTCGATTACGATAATGACGGCAAGCTGGATCTGTTCGTAACCAATTACGTTGGCTTTGATCTCAACCACCTACCCGCGTTCGGCGAAGGCCCAACGTGCCAGTTTAAGGGTGTTCCGGTGCAGTGTGGTCCGAGGGGACTGCCAGGCGCCGGTGACTCGCTCTATCACAATAACGGTGACGGAACATTTACCGACGTATCGAAAAAGGCCGGCGTCGACGACGCGATCGGTTACTACGGGCTGGACGTTGTCGCCAGTGACTTTGATGGCGACGGCCGGGTAGATATTTTCGTCGCCAACGACTCGACGCCGAACTATCTCTACCATAACAACGGGAACGGCACGTTTAAGGAAATCGGATTCGAATCGGGCGTGGCGGTCAACGGAAACGGCGCCGAGCAGGGCTGCATGGGCGTCACGCTGGGTGACTATGATCACGACGGAAGGCTCGACATATTCATCACCAACTTCGACGATGAATACAATGTGCTTTACCGCAGCGTTGGCCGCAATTCTTTCACGGACGTTTCCTACGATGCCGGAGTGGCGGCGGTCAGCCTTCCTTATGTCGGCTGGGGAACCAAGTTTTTCGATTACGACAACGACGGGTGGATCGATCTGTTCATTGCCAACGGCCACGCCTACCCGCAGAGAGATCACTATCGTCAGCGCAAGCTGTTGCACAGAAACAATCGCGATGGAACTTTTTCGGAGGTCGCGATGCAGTGCGGCACCGCCCTGGCGGAGGAACGTGCGAGCCGCGGAACCGCCTTTGGCGATATCGATAACGACGGTGACATCGATATTATCGTCAACGATCTGGACGGACCCCCACAACTATTGCGCAATGACGGTGGAAGCCGGAATAACTCTGTGCTCGTGAAAACGATTGGCGTGAAGAGTAATCGGGACGGCATCGGCGCGCGAGTAAAGGTCGTCTCAGGGAACCTGACCCAGGTCGACGAAGTACGCAGCGGCGGCAGTTACCTGTCGCAGAATGATCTGAGACTGCACTTCGGTCTCGAGAAGCGGACCGCAGTCGACACAATCGAGGTCCGCTGGCCCAGCGGTGTAGTCGATACCGTGACCGGTGTTGGTGCTAATAAGATTGTGACGATTAAAGAAGGCAAAGGTTTGATTGAGCAGAGGGACTTCGCGGGATTAAGAAGAGCAACGCGCGCAACGGCTTTGCAGAAAGAGTAGCCTTATCAGTCCGCAGAGCGGATGATGTCCGCTAACGCGGACTCCGGGGGAACGCAAACAACCCACAATGGTAATTCTCGTAATAGCCGCTTGTTCAACTACTTTCTATTCGGGTGCCGATGGGGCATAAGCGGGTCAGTGACGGCGGGTCGTTTGAAGGTGACGGACCGAACGCGCCGCTTGGTATAGCTCTTCTCGAATTCTTTAATCTCGATAAACTGGTTGGGCGCAACGTTCTTGAAAACTTGCTGGGTTCGACTGGCGGGCCAAGTCACTTCGATGGAAGCGATCGCTGTGGCCTTGCCGATCCCGATGTGTTGCATCAGCGGTGACGCGCCGAACGAACCGCCGCTGGAGACTTCACGATATCGAATCGCGTTCGCTGGCCCGAGGCCCGCCAGCGTCAGCTTGATCTTGGCTCCAATCGCCGCCCTGTTGCTCTTCACGCCGACCAGCTTGATCGAGATCCAACGGTTTGAGTGCCCGGGGTTCATGAACAGCACGCTGTTGTACTTGTCGCCCGGCACCGCGCCACCCAGGTTTTCGAAAAGATCTTCATTACCGTCGTTGTCCACATCAGCGAAGGAAACGCCGTGCCCTTTTTGTAGATGTCCGGTCCCGCTCGAGGAACTAATATCGACGAAATATTTTCCCTCGTGATTACGGTAAAGAAGATTCGGCATCAAAGCCGTGTAAGTCGGAGCGCCGGTGCCAAGATAGAAGTCGAGAAAGCCATCGTTGTCTACATCCCCGAAGTTTGCTCCCATCGCCGCAACTGACCTGTCGAGACCGGTCTCACGCGTGACATCGACAAACGTCCCTTTGCTGGTGTTGCGGTAGAGCTTCATTGAATCTCCCTGCCTCGGCATTCCAAGGTAGGGTCGCACCCACTCGCCACCGGCAAAGTAGTAGCTGCCGACGAACAGATCGAGATGCCCGTCATTGTCGTAATCGAAGAACCAGGTTGGGAAGCTCCACTTGGGTTTCTCGACGCCGAGTTGGGTCGCGACCTCCTCAAACGTTCCATCTCCGCGGTTATGATAAAGGAAGTTGTCCTCTCCATAGTTTGAGACGTAGAGGTCCGGGTAGCCGTCGTTATCATAGTCTCCCCAGGCGACGCCTTTCGTGAACGCGACGCGATTGACGCCCGCCTTTGCCGATACGTCCTCAAACGTACCGTCACCTTTGTTGCGGAAGAGCTGGCTGGGCGTGTGCTCGTGACCGACGTAGAGGTCGACCCAACCGTCATTGTCGTAATCGGCCCAGCCGGCCGAATGAGTGGGATGGTCCACACTCAGAAGCCCACTCTCGAGAGTCACGTCAGTGAAGGTGCCGTCGCCGTTATTGCGCAAAAGCGAGTTGCGCATGGGCCATTCCCATCCGCCGCGCATCACGTAGATGTCGAGCCAGCCATCGTTGTTATAGTCGGTCTGGACGATATTGATTCCTCCGAGCTGCGTGGCGAGATGTGAACGCTCAGAGACGTCCGTGAACGTGCCATCACCGTTGTTGTGGAACATTCGCATCGGCTGACACGGATCAAAACTCGTCTCGACAATGTCGAGGAATCCGTCGTTATCAAAGTCGTCGATGATTGAGCCCCCAGCATCGCCAACCTGGTCGAGACCGAGCGCCGGAGCAACATCGACGAAGCGGCCGATATTCTCTTTCGACTCGAAAGCCGCGGGCGGGATCAGGTAGGCCTTCGGGACTTTGGCCGGATATTCGCCGAGCGTCTGGTAGGCAACGTTGAGCAGCCAGCGTATCTCGAGACTCGACGGTTCACGTTGGAGATAGCGCTCGAAATACTCAATGGCCCGCTCGGAGCCTGACCGCAGAGTGTGGCGCGCAGCAAGCGACAGCGGAAAGATGCACATGTCCGCCGTGTGAAGAGTCGCGCAATTCTCAACTTCCCCGCGACGCATGTGGGCGATTCCGAGCGCCGCCAGGTCGATGCTTTCCATGGTCGCAAACTTGGGGTCTTCTGTCGCATGCTGATGTGCAATGCGTACGCCCTGCTCGAACTGGGCGATCGCCGCTGCCACGTCGCCCTTGTAAAGAAAGACCACGCCCCTTGCATTGTGGAGCCGCACGGCAGCAGACGGATCGACCGATTCGTTTGCAAGGAGTAGAGCGCCGTCGATGTTGCCCGTAATTTCGTCGACGGAGGTCCGCCTGACATCACAGAGCGTGCTTAAATTGGTTCGCTCTGCGGGCAGCTTTGCGAAGCTATCGATAAGATTGAAACCAGAGAAATCGGGCAGGCCTGTCTCTCCCTGCGCTTGCGTTGGGGGCTGCATCTGCGCCTGGCTGGTCGTCGAACTGAAGACAAGCACCGATAGAACCAGAAGCACTAGCAGTAATGAAGTTTTCAAGTTTTGAGCTCCGCCGCGATCTCGACTGCTTTAGCGCGTAAGGCGGGTTGATTCTCAATCAGCGCTGGTTTCCAGGTCAAGGCTTCGATTCATAGATACCAGCGAAAAGCGGCTGACTCAACGCCAACCGCAAATCACTGAAAGTCTGGATGAGCCAGGCAGAACTGAACCGCGACCCACTGTTGACTCAAAATCAAAACATGGCTTGAGGCGGAGACGGAAAGATACGCGGCGCGCTGTTAGCGGAGGTTTTAGAGAGATCAAAGCCTCGCGAAAATCTCCACGTAAACCCCAGCGCTACTCCTCCTACCGCGTGAATATTTCTGCCCCAGACGGTCGTTGCGTAGGCGAAATTGATATCGAGCGATTTACTCAGTGAGTATGAGGCTCCGCCTCCGAGACGTACGAAGTTCGCTCGCGCCACCCGATCGTGGATCTCGTGGTCCTGTTCCGAGTGAAGATCGATGGGCAGGTCAAAACCTCCATCACTCTTTTGCGCGGAGCCGAGAAATCGCAACGTAAGACTCTTGGTGGCGATCCACCCGACCTCCCATTCTGCATTGCTGCGATTGACATTCAGGCCCTCAAACCGTTTAAGAATCGAATAGGAATAGCGGCCATGAACGTAAAGGTTCGGGAGCATTGGTCCCAATTGCCGCCCGACGTTGATTCCGATCAGCAGCTCGTGAAAACCTCGGCCGATGGCGGAATGTCCCCGGACCTGATAGTCGTGAGTGGGAATGGTAACGCCGATGAAAGGAGTAACCACCAACGGGTTCTTAAGCAAATTGTAGCGCAGATGAAAATGCAAATCCTGGAACGTGGGATGATAGAACCCGTCATCCGATGGACCCTCGGGCACCGGACCTTTGTAGCTCGAGCCCACGTAAGTCAGGTCAGCATTGAAAGCAAGCTTGTCTGTGACGCCATACTCAAAATCCATAATCGTAGTATGCGCATGCACAGTTCCCAGCCCGCTGCTTCGCGTTCCTTTGAAATTGAGGTGGTCGCGAGCGTCAAGGTTCTGGTAGGTGAAGGTCAAAGAGCCTTCTCCCTTTTCCGGAACCCACGCTTGAGATCGCGAGCTGGCGGGAAATCCGAGAAAACAGCCCAAAGCGAAGATTAGAGTCAGGCATCGGTGGGGCATCGCTCCGTCCTCTGGTAGTTGCGGGAAGGTCTCAAGTCTTTTTTTGGACCACACGCACTCTCGATCTCATTGCTTCGTCGATCGCATCAAGATATTCGTCACCGTTATTCGCATTCCTGACTACGCATCGATAGCGCTTTTTCGCCGCGGTCAACTCGGCCTTTGTTGATTTGAGGACCACCGGCACAATCGATGGCTGCGACGATAGAGACTCAATCTGTTTTTGCACCCCGGCAACTTCCGCGAGGTCCGTTAAAACCACGTCATATTGTCCCGAGAGCAAGACCTCACCAAGGCGATCCATACCCTGGACCACTCTGGCCTTATGACCTGCCTTCTTCAGGAACGATTGAAGCTGAGGTGCTCTAGTTGACGCTGTCGCCGATGCGGTGGATGGCAGATAAATCAGTATCGTCGCGGGATGCATTGACCGTTGAAACCTGGCGCCGCGACCCATCCTTAACAACTTGTCGCCGCAAGCATCTGCAACTGCGATACTCAACAATAAGATTCCCGCAACTACCGTGAGCGTGGTTATGGTTTTGCGCATGGGACCTCTTTACTGATGTCCAAAAAGTCTCGGGTTGAGCCGCGGACTCATACGAGGCGTCTTAAACGGCTTCGAGTTGTCATCCCTCGTGAGCTAGCGGATGTGGGCGGATACTACGCTCGCCCTTTATTTCAGTCAAGGATTTCCGCTTCTGCCACCCGGTCTGTTGAGCGTGAATTATTGACAAACTCTCTGGTCAGTCAGAACGGTTTCGCAAATCGCCGGATTTTCGATTACTTTAGTCCCTCAATAAGAAATAGATCCTGCAGCCCAATCCAATAGGTATACACGTATGATCGGCCGTCCGGCGTGATTTGGATACCACCAGGGCGCACTTCGAGACCAATCAGCCCTACCGGATCCGGCAATATCTTTTTCACCAGTGCCCTTCGTCCACTGGAAAGATTCATGCGATAAATCGTAGCCTCCAAATCTCCGCCGTCGCGTATGAAGAGAGAGCGGTTATCGGTGCTCCACTGAATCGGCACCTCCCCCAAGCCGAGGGTTAAGATCGGAGTGAGCGGAGAGCCATCGAGCGGACATAAATAATACTTACCATCCGGGCCTTTGTCCGGTGCCCACCCCACAAGGCTTTTGCCGTCTGGCGAGACCAAAATGGCGATCATCCCCTCTGGCGTAACCGGATGCAGTTCACCCGTGGAAATATTCTGAACGTACGACCGTAGGGCGCGACCCGACTCGAGGCCCGTGAGGAGGATCGCTTGCCCGCCAGGAAACCACGAGGCGTAGTGATATTCACTGATGCTACCGCGTGGAAGAAATCGTGATTCGCCCGGGCCTGTTGACAGGAGGACAAGCTGTGGCGGCGGACCTTCTTGCAGAGCCAGTGCCCACTTTCCATCAGGCGATAATGCCAGCGCCTTGCCTTCGCCGAGCCGGACTGGATCATTCGATCCATCCGTTTTTCTAAAATACACAAACGGAGATCTGCCGGCGGCTACTCCCCATTCGTAAAAAAGCAGATTCTTTCCATCAGTTGAAAGATCCGCGGAAGTGGACCAGTCAAACCAGGACAAGTCACGCTCTCGTTCAGAGCCGGCGACGAGACTAATCATGCGACTGCGCGGATTTCCACTCGAAACCAGAACACGTCCTTCGCGCGAGATGTCATGAAGCCGCAAGACACTCGGCGCCTGAAAGACCAGGCGTTCAATACCGGAAGTTGTGACAGCGTAGAGACCCTCGGTTCGGCTCTTCCCAGCAGAAAACCAAACCTCATCGCCTGAAGCGGACCACGCCAGTCCCTTGCAGGTCAGCCACCCCGTGGACAGAGTCCTGGTTTTGCCGGTGAGGTCTACCACTATGATCGAGCCGCTGACATTTCCTAACACCGGATGATCGATGAAGGCGACCGTGTCGCCCGTCGGTGACACGCGCATCTGCTCGATCCAGCCGGAGGCTTTGTATAGAACGTTGCCGATGGGAAATTCAAGCTGATACACACCTTCTGCCACGCGTATGATTGCCAGGTCCTTGCCATTTGGGGACCAGTCAGCTTCGAAGATATTTTCCATCATTTCGCGTGGTGCGCCTCCGACCAGGGGCATCCGCGCGAGCGTGCCGTTGTGGCAAACGCCCCACGAGAGCTCGCAATCCAGCAAGACGGCCATTTCGCCGCTGGAAGAAACCGATTGAATTGCGGCGACGCGATTATCGACTTGAGCTTTCAGCGATCTCGACTCCGGACTTTCGAAGCGGCTGGTAAACAGCTCTTCGGACTTGCCATCAAAGGCCGCGCTATAGATAAGCGAATTCCCATCGGGCGCAAACCGCGCAGTGCTTACGAGGCCGCGGCGAAAGGTGAGCTGACGGAATGCCGGCTGAGAGACTTGATGCGCACGCCTTAGGCCTACATAGAATGAGATAAAAGAGAAGAGAGTGAGGGTGGCTACGCCAATGACAATCATTCGACGGATCGGCAACCCGGGTTGGCGCGAGATATCAAGCTGGCTTACCCCAGTCGTCGTTCGCGCAACAATTTCGGCTTCGCTGGCTTTCACAGCTTCCGCTGTCGAATTATCCCCAGTCAGATCGCTCTTCGGGGCTATTCCTCCGTCTCGCGATGTCAGCGGAGCCAACCCATTCAGCTGCGCCTGCAGAGCCAACTCCTGCTTGAGTCGCTTCAGATCTATCTGCAGCTCTTTGATCGTCTGGTATCGTTGATCCCTGTCTTTCGCCAGAGCCTTCTTGATCATCCATTCGAGCTCAATCGGGACTTCGCTTGAGTAATGCCTTAGCGGTATCGGCTCCCTCTCGAGGATGGAAACCAGCACGTCGCTGGTAGTTTCACCAGGGAACGGCACGGTGCGAGCGAGCATCTCGTAAAGTACGATTCCCAGACTAAAGACGTCGCTGCGGAAATCCACACCGAGCCCGCGGGCCTGCTCCGGTGACATATAAGTGACCGTACCTATTACCAGTCCGGATTTTGTTTTCACCTTTGCCAATGTTGAGATTTCGTCATCATTGGTTGGTGACTTTCGCTCAGTGAGTTTGGCAAGTCCAAAGTCCAGCACCTTCGCGTAGCCGTCTCGGCGCAGCATGATGTTCTCAGGCTTGATGTCTCGATGAACAATGCCGGCGGCATGAGCCGCATCCAGGGCGCTGGCGACTTGGATAGCGACGTCAAGCGCCTCATGAAAAGTGAGACGCCCCTCAGTCATGCGTTGGCGCAATGTATGACCATCGATAAACTCGGTGACGATAAACTGGGAAGTGTTGACTCGCCCGATTTCGTGGATCGTAACAATGTTCGGATGATTGAGTGCCGAGGCGGAACGAGCCTCCAGCTCGAAGCGGCGCACGCGCTCTGCATTGATGGTGAATTGTTGCGGCAGGAGTTTGAGCGCAACCGGGCGCCCCAGCCTGGTGTCCTGGGCCAAATACACTTCGCCCATGCCGCCAATTCCCAGTACCGACCTTATTTCGTAAGGACCGATGTGCTGGCCGATTGTTAGTCCACTCTGGCCTCGGGCCAGCAACTCCGCCGCGAGATCAGATGCTGGATTTTCAATGAAACTTTCAGCCTGGTCATGAGAGGAGATGAGTAGATCTAGCTCACTGCGCAGAGCCTTATCATCTCCACAAGCACGGTCCAGAAACTGCGCCCTTTGAGACGGCCCCTGCTCCAGTGCCAGGTGAAACAATTGATCAATCCGCTGCCAACGTTCAGGCTGCATAGAAGTCCGACTATCTCTTTGACTGGTGCCGAAAAAAGGGCCGTAGGCAAAAGATAGTTACTTGAACAAACATCTAGAGTTCAAAGATTGTCCTATTTCCTGCCATGACAGACCTAACAGGTGGACCCTCAAACAGCCACTTCGATGCCCAGGCTCTCTTCCGATAGAGATTCCCCAGCGCTCAGCAATAAAGCTAGTCATTCTCAACGCGAGAACCAGGCTGCTATCCTCTAACACCGCGGATCACTTTTCGCTGGTCATCTCTTTTCTGAGCCATGCTTTTGCCAACGTCCAGTCCCGCATTACGGTACCCGGCGAAACCTGCAAAACTTCAGCTGTCTCTTCAATACTCAAGCCACCAAAAAATCTCAGCTCCACGATTTGACCTTTACGTGCATCAATCTCGGCCAGGCTATTTAGCGCATAATCGAGCGCGAGTACCTCCGCGCTGCGTTCTTCAGGGACGATGAAGGTTTCATCCAACGTGACCCGAAACGCGTCGCCCCCGCGCTTGGCGTAGCGACGATTACGAGCGTAATCAACCAGGATGCGACGCATCATCCGAGCAGCAATGCCAAAGAAATGGGCACGATTCTGCCACTGCACGCGTTTCTGATCAATGAGTCTGAGATAAGCCTCGTTGACGAGCGCCGAGGTTTGTAGAGTGTGGTCCACTCGCTCTTTCCCCATATATCCATGGGCCAGCCTATGCAGTTCGCCATAGACGAGCGGCATTAACTCTTCGCGGGCAGCCTCATCTCCATTGCCCCAGGCGATAAGCAGTTGAGTTAATTCATGGGGCGAGTCTGAGGGGCTTGTCATGTCGTCACCTTAATGATTGGACGAATCGCGGGCGCCACGAATTATACACCGTGGAACGATTCTCGTTCTCCCGCAATGCAGGTAACACCTCGTTAGAGGTTTTGGAAGGAATTCTCGCGTTATGGGTGGACCAGAAACGGATCGCTCTGCGAGAACGATCCTATTACCGAAAGCGAGGTGACGCTGAGACCTTGCGAGTGTCGCCGTAACTCATCCCTAAAGGAGGATACACTGATGTTTTCCCACTTCAACAACGAACCGATCGTCCGCGGTATCAAACTCAGACTGGGATTGACGCTGCTTATTCTGCTGGGCGTTGCCGGCATGGCCCACGCCGATGCTGTTACTGACTGGAATGTGATTGCCTTAAACAACGCCGCCGTCTCCGGCAAAAACCCGATCCAGCAAGCACGTGTATTTGCGATGACTCAAGCGGCCGTGCACGATGCCCTCAACGCAATTGATCGCCGGTACCAACCTTACGCCATGGATCAGCAAGCCGACCCAAATTCTTCCCCTGCGGCGGCCGTAGCCGCGGCAGCTCACGATGTTCTCGTTCATGAACTTCCCACGCGACTGTTGGCGCTGGATGCGGCGTACGCTGCTTCCTTGTCGTTGATCGCCGATGGATCCTCAAAAACCGACGGGATTGCCATTGGCCAGCAAGCAGCAGCAACGATTATCGCCCTGCGGAGTGCCGATGGTTCGAGCGCGATCGTGCCTTACGCACCCGGATTTGGGCCGGGCGTATGGCAGCCCACGCCCCCGGCGTTCCTCCCGGCATTGCAGCCAGGCTGGGGCGCTGTAACGCCGTTCACGTTGAGGAGCGGCTCACAGTTCCGGCCAGATAGTCCTGAACTTTTAGACTTAACCAGCGAGCAATACACGAGAGACTTTAACGAGGTCAAGGCCCTCGGCAGTATGAACAGCACCACACGTACTACTGCACAAAGCCAGATTGCCATGTTCTGGTACGAGCCTTCACCAGGCGGGTGGAATCGGATTGCCAGAATAGTTTCGGCCCAGCGAGGTCTCGATCTTTGGGAGAACGCACGGCTGTTTGGCCTGCTCAACTTCGCGATGGCCGACGGCCTCGTCGCCGGATTCGACGCAAAATACACTTACAATTTCTGGCGACCGGTCACCGCCATTCGCGCCGGAGATACGGACGGCAACGATCAAACGCTGGGCGATCCAGCCTGGACATCGTTTCTCGTCACTCCCAACATGCCGGATTACCCTTCGACGCATAGTGTGTTGGGTGCTGCCGCAGCGGAGGTGCTAAGCGGATTCTTCGACGATGACGATGTTTCCTTCACTACCACAAGCGGCAATCCGTTTTCTGGGATCACTCGTTCCTTCACAAGCTTTTCTCAGGCGGCACAAGAAAACGCTGACTCGCGCGTCTATGCAGGACTCCACTTCCGCACGACCTGCACGGATGGGCTAAAACTGGGCCGCCAGGTGGGGCGCTTCGGATTTAAGCACTACCTGAAGCCCGCCAAGAACCACGACGATTAGGTGGCAATTGAGGTCCGGGCGTTCCCACCTTGGCCGCGCTGTCATCAAATAAGAAAGAAAAGCCGTACCTTGGCCGGACCATCACCTTGATGCGCCGGTCAGGTGCGGCTTCTGCTCGAGATCTAAATCTGAAGGGCTATGCGAGGCGATCAGAGACGGCCTTCACACGGTGAGTCTGCGTTCCAACAATCCGCAAATCACTGAAAGTCTGAAGAGCCAGGCCGGTTGACTAGTTATCCGCGGCTGCAGCGCTATTGAGCAAAACACCTTTTTCCCTATGGCGCTCGTGCGCTGTCGCGTTGAGCAAGAGCGCGATCCAACTCAGCTTTCGATGAAACTCCCTCGCGATAGAGCCTCGCAGCTCGCTCATATTCACTTTCGGCATTCGTCAGTGTCGCTTGGGCCTGCAGCACTCCGGCCCGGTGCTTAATTTTTTCCTGCGGCCGGGAACCCGCGCGCACTATTTCTTCCGCTGGTCGGTTGCGCAGGAGACCTCGCTGGAGTAACTTTCGTCGATCTTCGACTAAGCCCCGAACTATAACGCGAGACACGACACTTGAAGACATCAGCAAAGACGTACGAACGCCGGACGGTAATTAAGAGTTTAGGCTATACCGCATTAGGGGTCGCGTTTGGTGGCAACAGAGTGCTCAGCCATGCATTCTCTTCAGCAAACCATGGGTTTGTAAGTAAGCGTCCAACGATTGGCCAACGGAAGTTCGTGAGCGAGGCGGTTGAAGCGAAGATCGTCCAGGTAAAACGCGCTATTACGGATGCCGAACTCGCCTGGCTGTTTGAGAACTGCTTTGCGAACACGCTCGATACGACGGTCACCTTCGGCGCGCACGAGGGCAGACCGGACACCTACGTGATCACCGGAGACATAAACGCGATGTGGTTGCGTGACTCGACCGCGCAGATCACTCCTTATCTGCCATTCGCGCGGGAAGATAAGAAGCTGAAAGAAATGATTGCCGGGGTCATTAACCGCCAGACACGCTGCATCCTCATAGACCCTTACGCAAACTCATTCGACTTCGGAGCGAAAGCCTGCCCCTGGGGCGAGCGTGACAAACCCCCGATTCGAGCGGAGTTGTGCGAGCGTAAGTGGGAGATCGACTCGCTCTGCTATCCAGTGCGACTCGCACATGCTTACTGGAAGACGACGGGCGACTCTTCCTGTTTTCATGCCGACTGGGTGCAAGCGAACAAGCGCATTGTGCAGACGTTTCGCGAGCAGCAGCGTAAGAAGGACGCTGGTTCTTACACTTTTACGCGAACTACTGACAACCCGTCCGACACGGCGCCGTTTGAAGGGCGTGGCAACCCGACCAGAAGTGTGGGGCTGATTCATTCGGCCTTTCGGCCGTCGGACGATGCCTGCATCTACCCGTTTCTCATCCCTTCGAATTTCTTCGCGGTGGTTGCGTTAAATCAGCTGGTGGAAATCTTTTCGGTGGAACTTTCAAACAAGTCGTTCGCACGAGAGTGTCAGGACTTAGCGCATGAAGTGAAAGCCGCGCTTGAAACGTATGGTAAAGCCCGTCATGCGAAGCACAATTCAATTTATGCGTATGAAGTTGACGGCTTTGGGAACCAGCTTTTCATGGACGATGCGAACGCGCCGAGCCTTCTGTCTCTCCCTTACTTCGGCGGTTGCGCCGCTGACGACGCCACCTACTTAAACACTCGGGGATTCGTGCTGAGCGAGGACAATCCTTACTTCTTTCGCGGGCGCGCGGGTGAAGGCATCGGCGGGCCCCACGTCGGGCTGAACATGATCTGGCCCTTGGGAATAATTATGCGGGCGCTAACCAGCCGCGACGATCGCGAGATTCTTTTCTGCCTCAGGATGCTCAAGACGACGCATGCGGGAACAGGCTTCATGCACGAATCGTTTGATCGGAACGATTCTCAGAAGTTCACGCGCTCCTGGTTCGCCTGGGCGAACACGCTCTTCGGCGAGTTGGTGCTGAAGATTCATTCCGAACGCCCGCACCTGTTAATCCGTTGAATCAAAGGCCGCAGGCTCACTTCGGCAATTGCTCGGCGATCAGATGAGTTATTTTGGGAGGCTCAGGGCCGAGGTGAAAAGCCTCAGCGCGTTGTTCGACTTCGCGATCCTCGGCGGTCACTCTTTCGTGCTGGCGTAAATGGTCGGCCCACGATTCAGTCACAAAAGTCTCGATGTACCTCTCGGGGTCCGCAGTGTCACGCAGGAGGTTCCAGCGGATCGCGCCGTCACGTTGTCGAATCCGCTTCATCTCTTTCATGGTCTGGAGGAATTTTTCGGCGGTTTTTGGATCGATCCGATATTCAACCAGAGTAACAGCCGGGCCCTCCGAAGCCTCAGGATCGATCAGCACTATTGGTTCCGGCCAATGGAGCGAAGGCGTTAGCGACAACTCTTCGTCGTCAACTAGACGATACCGCCACGTCGCGACGAGACCGATGAGCAGCCCAACCGCGGCGAACATGAGCGCGGAAGAAACGCTGACACGCGCGGCGACAAAACCCCAGACGGCGCTGCCGGCGGCCAGCCCGCCCATGAAGACGAGCAGGTAAACAGCCATGACGCGCGCACGCACCCAGGAAGGCGTAACTGTCTGTGCGGAAACATTCAAGCTTGAAAGCACCGCAATCCACGCGACGCCACCGGCCGCTAATGCAAAGGCAAGCACTGCGAAAGAATGAACATAGGCAAGGGAAGTGGTAGCTAGCGCAAACACGATTGTACTCGCCGCTACCAATTCATTCATTGAGAGCCGTTCTCGGACTCTTGGCAGCAACCATGCGCCCACTATGGCGCCAAGGCCGATGCAACCCAGAAGCAGTCCATAACCGAACGAACCCAGGCCTAAACCTCTGCGAGCCTGCTGCGCCAGCAGGGCCCACAACGCGCTCGCGCAGATAGTGAAGATGCCACTGCGAACCAGAACTGTTTGCAGTTCCGGCGAGTGGCGCAGATAGCGCGTGCCGGCGCGCATGGCGCCAATGATGTCTTCCGGAGGCAGCTTGCTTTTCCGTGAGGCCGGACGCCAGCGATATACGACGACCATGATCGCCATGAATGAAGCTGCGTTAAGGATAAAGACTGCCCACGGGCCAGACACACCAACGATAAAACCACCTAACGCGGGCCCAATTGCCCGCGCGATGTTAATGCCGACCGCACTTAACGTAATCGCCGCGGGTAAATCCGGCGGACGAACCAACTCGGGAGTAATCGCCTGCCAAACCGGGTTACTCATGGCCGACCCGACACCAAGCAGAAAAGTCAGCGAGAGCAGACGGGCCGGAGTCATCTGGCCCATCAACGCCAGGACGCCCATCGCGCCCGCGGCCATGACCATCCAGCTCTGCAGTACGATAAGCAAACGACGACGATCGACTACGTCGGCGAGCGCTCCTGCCGGCAGAGCCAGGAGCACAACTGGCAGGCTGCCCGCGGTCTCGACCAGCGCCACCAGCACAGGTGAGGTCGTCAACGAGGTCATTAACCATGACTCGCCTACGTCCTGCATCCACGTTCCAATGTTTGAAATGACCGTGGCTATCCAAAGCGCTCTGAAGACCGATTCGCGGAGAGGACTCCAGGCTGATGCGACTTTTTGGGAAGCACCTTCCGGCTCAAGTTTCTCAGCCGCGCTTTTCTTAGCGGACTTCGTCTCCAGTTGAGCTACTCCTGAAAGATAATCAGTACAAGCATTGACAGGCAGGGCTCTAATTCACGGGGCTACCCGTCGAGATCTGAGGATACCATCCTCTGTAGTCTACGGTCTCTTAGGTTTGTTCCTCTCGCAGCGTTTTCAAAGCGCCGCCCCAGGCGATGACCTGATCAAGCATGGCGTTGACAGACTGCTCTTGCTGAGGAGCGGGCTTGAAGACGCTAAAGTTCTCGAAGTCGGTGAAGAGTGAAAGACCGACTTGAGCGCGCACGTCGGCAACCTGCATTTCCCCCATGATCAATCGCAAATTCTCCACCGCGCGCACCCCAGCCGCGCCACCGTAGCCGACGAACCCGGCTGCCTTGTTGACCCATTCGTGATAGAGAAAATCAATGGCATTCTTGAGCGCAGCCGAAGTCGCGTGGTTATACTCGGGCGTCACGAAAACGTAGGCGTCGAAGGACGCGATCTTCGCCGACCAAACCTTGGTGTGCTGATGGGTGTATTGGCCCATAATCGGCGACACGGGTTCGTCAAGGAGCGGCAGGTTGAAGTCTTTGATGTCCACAAGTTCAAACTCGGCGTCGCTGCGCTTTTGCGCGATTTCGTAAACCCATTTGCCCACGGCCTCGCCCTTGCGGCCAGGCCGAGTGCTTCCGATGATGATCCCAATCCTTATCACGAATTCCTCCCGTGCTGTTTCCGTTAATACCATCTGTCTTTGGGGATTGCCTTAGTTTCCTTCGCGCCTTTGGATCCGCTTTGCGTCTTTGCGAGTAATTCTCGATGTCTGTTCACGCAAAGGCGCGAACAGAAACTCAAAGCGTTAAGAAAGACTACATCCAGACACTGTTCTATCTATCACGTCCGTTGCGCAAATATCCCGGAGAAGTATTGGCGATGCGCATAGAAGACAATCAGCCACAGGATCGTCACGACGATTGCCAACGCTATACCTGTTGGATTTAAAAGAACGTGATACAAAATGATG
>WNFQ01000047.1_pt1 | contig 57940 bp, 43 predicted proteins | sample 5400171 | NCBI WGS metagenome assembly WNFQ01 (sample SAMN13153356, study PRJNA577476) | soil metagenome | isolation source: 20 cm soil under Madrone tree | place: USA:California | collected 2016-06-14
CGCTACGCTCGTCGAGCCGCTCGCCAATGTCGACGTGAATCCCCCAGGGCTGATGCTGATACTCGTTGCTCCACTCGTCGCCCAGCTCAGCGTGCTGTTGGTCCCTCCATTGATGCTTGCAGGGTTCGCTGTGAAAGAGGTGACAGAGGGGGGAGGCGGCCCACCTGGTTTGGCTGCGCTGGTGTAACCAGCGCAGCCCGCGAGGCCGAACCCCATCAAGAGCAGGGCGATCAAAAGGAAGGACCAATTACTGTTGAATTCGTAGGAATTCGAGCGGCTACAAGAAAAGGAAATTCCGCTAAACGCTCTGTTTTGGCCAAGGAGGAAGGTATCTTTCATCATCATGACGGTTAAAGCTTACGAATTGCCCTTTGCACCTGATACTGGCCCGAAGGACAGAATAGGGTCAGCTATGTGACTTAGTTAAGATCAATCCGTAAGTGTCGATCGAGGATCGAGGGCCGTCTTGACCAGTTGAAGGTTGACTATGCGGCGCAGCGTGAGTTTGCCGCGGGCTCTCGGCGGGGAGGTTCCAAGGCAGTGGTTCCTTAGTGCGGTTGATAGGGTGATCGGCGATGCGCGAGAGCACCTCGCGACGCGTAGCGAATCGCCTTCGTGGTGTCGAATTTTCTCGATAGCTTGCCCAAGGTCTTTTTCGAAGCACTGCTTCAGCGATTCCAGGAGCGGCCGGCTGGGAGGACGCTTGGTCTCCAATCTACCGTTTTTTCAAAACCCAGGCGATGAAAACACGCGACTAAACGCGAAAATTGTCGCAAAAATGCCGAAATTCGACGCCAACTGGTCAAGTCGGGTCAGGGTCCTCACAGAGGCTTCACACAAATGGAACAGGCGGAATGATGGAATGATAGATCTCAGGGAGTGACTGTGAACAGCGCCTGCATTCCGCCTTCGATGTGATCGTTTACGTGGCAGTGGAAGAGCCAAGTCCCCACGTTGTCAGGCACCATATCTGCCTGGACCATCATCATGGGCTCCAGATGAACCATATCTGTGCGCATATTGTTGAAGACCACCGTCTGGCCGTGCCAATGCGGAGTGTGAACGTCGTCTTCATTGCTGTTGGCAAACAAATACCAGCGGACACGCTCTCCCTTTTTCATGGTCATCACCGGGAGGTTGCCTTCGATGAGGCCGTTGAGACTGTAGAGAAGGTAGCGTTGGCGGAAGGCGGGATCGCTGAACTTGAGTCCCTGACTGTACTTCCTGCGGTTCATGGCGTTCGATTCAAAGTACCAGCTTTCGGTCTCATCGAAGACAGCGAAGGCGACGATAAACTCGCGATCGACATCCTTAGGAGTCCCGTCCGGCTTTGTCGATCCTCTTGGGCTCACAAGGATAGGCCCGAACAGTCCGGTATTCATGTCTCGGGGTTCCACAAAGTGTGAGTGATATACCCATAAGACGGAGCTGGAATCTCCTGACGCTGGCCCAGCGCGTTCAGGTACTGTCCAAGTATAGGTGTAAGTTTGGCCAGGTGGCACCCCGTCGCCCTTTTTTGCCTCGGGCGATGCGTTGTCGCTGTAAAGAGCTCCCTCTGAAGCTTTGTCGTACGCCAAACCATGCGGGTGCATACTGCAAAAGAATCTTGTATTGTTCTTGAAAAACACTTTGATGACGTCTCCCACCTCGGCGCGGATGAGTGGTCCCAGAATTCCCAAATGCTCCCACTGCGGTGGGCGGTGCTTCAGGGTAGTGAACGTCCCATCGGTATATTCGAGGTACGCGGCCTTTCGATAGGTTGTTGAATTGATCCCACTTTCATGTTCGGGCCCTGGAGTACCAGTCAAATTCCGCCCACCGGGCGCGTAATTCCACATCACGTCCTCCGCTGCGATGTAGTAGATGCGCACTCTTGGTTTGGAAGGGTTCTCTGCCTGCGTGCGGGATGAAGCTGCCGGGACAACAAGGCTGAGAAATAGCGTTAAGACATAAATTGTCCTGCTTCTAGTCAAGCCCGCCTCTGAATCACCGTTCATGGGATTCTCACCGATCATCGGCTGTTCAAATCCATGGCGTCGAGACAATCATAGAACCCTCGAAAGAGTCCAGCGAATTCCACTGGTCCTTACCGGACGCTTACGTTCAAATCGCACTTGAGGTCTTCCCAGAGTGCCAGTCCATCGCGCATTTCGAGGGCAAGTTTAAAGGAGAAAGACCGGAAACCGCGAGAGAGAAAGAGAGAATGAACGTTTGCCGAAAACGTAATACGCTTTAGGAAAATAGGGACGCTGAAAAGCTGTGCTTGGCTGCGTTCCGTCGTTTGCTCCAGCGATCAAGACATCGCAGTACTTTCTGAGCCTAGTTTCAAACGCGAATCATGGCGCTGGGACGCGGACAATCAAATCAGCGTCTCATATCGTCAACTGCCCTAGCGTGGCCGAGAATGAAGAGCCTCTGAGCTGAGTGCTGCACACCTACCCCCTCTGCAAAATGTAGCTACGGCAAAGAGATAACGGATACGTTGCTAAACGCGATCGGCAGATTGGAGACGTCGAGGGCCACAGCGCCCTGGGTATAAGTAGCATCGGTTGCGGTGATGACCAAGACGTTGTCGTAGTAGACTTTGATAGTGCTGGCCTGGAAGCTCAGGCGTAGATTGTGAACCTTCGTATCCATCACGAGACCGCTCGCCGAAGCCAACAGGGAATTGCTTGCATCAATATTCCACTGGCCGATGCTAAATAGCCGAATTATCCCTTGTGCCGGATAAATCCAGGCGCCATAGCTGGCTCCGGTGGTTGGATTCAAACGGCCACGGAGTCCCCCCGGATAACCAGCGGTTGTGGAAAGTTGGAAGTCTGCAGCGACGGTGTAGTCCATCCATGAGGAACTGCCCGCCCAAGATTGCGTGTGGCCGCCGCCGTTGTAAGTGTAAGTGGCGTTCGCAACAGACCAACCGGAAGCCAAGCCGAGAGGTCCAACAGTCCAGTCCCCTGCACCAGTGCTGAAATTGTCGCTAAAGAGCAGAGTTCCCACTTGCGTGGCGACAGAAATAGTCGCCGGACTGTTGTTAACATCGGGAGACGAGATCGTAATTGTGTCGCTGTAGCTGCCGTTGGCAAGCGTACTCGCGTTGGGCGAGACAGTTACAGTGGAAGGAGCTGAGCCAGTCGCCGCACTCAACCCAAGCCAGTTGGATGTAACGTTGGCAGACCAACTGAGGGAGCCCGTCCCCAGATTGGACACTTGGAACGTTTGCGGCACGGGATTGAGCGTCGAAGCCCCAAAGAAGGTCAGCGAGGAAGGGGTGACTGACAAGATGGCTGTCCTGATCGCGAGTGTAACGGGGATTGTAATCGGCGAATTTGCAGCGCCCGGTGCCGAAAGTCTGATCGACCCACTGTAGACTCCTTCGGCCAGACCGGTAGTATTGGCAGATACAGTCAGCACACCCGGGGTTATTGTAGTTGAGGCGGAGATAGTAAGCCAAGGCGCTCCACTTGCGACTGAAGCGCCCCAAGTCGTCGAAGCCCCCCCAGCAGTGATATTGAGAGCTTGAGGAGTCGGAGTATTTCCAAGCATGGCGCTAAAAGCCAAACTTGCCGGGGTCGGCGTGACCAAGGTGACTTGGTTCTGGACGCCAGCCACACGAACGTTGGAGTACGAAACTGGCTGACTATCGGCATCCAAACAAACAAACCCTGTTGTGTACGCGCTGTCCGTAACATTCATCAAAGGATTGCCATCCCAGGAAACCGTAATCGAACTTCCGTAGAGGGCCACTTGCAAATCATGAGAACCAGTCGTACTGAAGGTTGCTGTGGCCTGACCAAGCAGTGTCAGAGAAGGATCGTTAACACTCCAGGCAGCGACCTTGTACAGAATGATTTGTTTGGAGGCCGGATACAACCACACCACATATCCGGCGCCGGTGGAGGGATTGACGCGCGCACGAACTCCACCTGGCCAATCAGAGAGATTCGACAACTGGATATTGGTGTCGAATGTAAAGTTGGACCAAGCGCTGTTTCCAGCACAAGATTGGCTCAGGCCGCTTCCATTGTAGGAGTATACGCCGTTGGAGGCGGTCCAGCCGGCGGAGTTCCCCATGGGCGAGATAATCCAGCCTGTGCCAAGATTTCCAAAGGTCTCATTCATATCCTGTGATAAGACCTGAAGAGTAATGGGGACCGATACCGGCGAGTTTGCAATTCCAGACGCTGTAATGGTTACGTGACCGGTGTATCTTCCAGTAGCAAGCCCCGCCGCATTTACGCCGATGCTTGCGCTTGCAGGAGTCGAACCGGATGCGGGCGAGGCAGAAAGCCAAGATGAGTCCGTGGCAACGGTGTAGGAAAAGCTCCCGAGCCCGGCGTTGACAATGGCGAGCGTTTGAGCGGGCGGCGAGGCCTGGCCAGTCAGCGCGACAAAATTCAAGGTTGAAGGACTCGCGCCGATGGCGGATGGAGGGGCGATTACAGTCAGAGTCACGTTGATTGCCAATGGCGAGTTGATGGCGCCCAATGAAACCAATGTAATCGTGCCATTGAACGTTCCAGCTCCCAAAGTGGATGTACTAATGGAAACCTGAACACTTCCGGGAGTTGCGCCGCCGGAAGCAACGGCAGTCAACCACCAAGCGTTACTCGATGCAGTCCAAGCTAGTGAGCCACCGCCTCCCGCGGTCACTTGGACAGTTTGGGCCGTGGGGTTCGGCCCCCCATAGTTGGCCGAATAACTCAAAGAAGTTGCTGAGGGAGTCAGCGAACCGGTATTGCTGTTCTGACTGGTTACCAAGATGTCGCCGAAGGAGACGACTTGCGTGAAGCCTTCGAGTGCGATTAGACCGCTTGTGTATGCGGAATCGGTCGTGGTGATGATGTTCTTGCCGTCATACTGAACTTGAATCTGGCTGCCGTTGAACACAAGAGTGACATTGTGGAAATTGCTCGTGTCAAACATGGCGGACCCAGACGCGATTTGAACGAGACCTTGATCGATGCTCCAACCGGAAGCTCTATAAAGAATGAATTCACTCAGAGCCGGATACAACCAAAGCATGTATCCCGCACCGGTAGCCGGATTCACTCTTCCGCGGATGCCTCCTGGATAATTACTCATGCTGGACAATTTGAACGGTACGTTGACGCTGTAGTTCGTCCAAGCAGTGTTGCCAGCGTAGATCTGGCTGTTGCCCGCACCGTCAAACTGCGCGGTATAGCGCGACGATTGATTGACAACTGACCAGTCATTTCCAAGTCCCAGCGGGGAAGCAACCCATCCCCGCAGTCCCTGTGTCGCAAAGCTGGTGGAGAGCAAGACGTTTGTGAGATTCAAACTCACAGATATGATCTGGGTGGGATTGTTGCCGGACGCGTTGATGGTCACGGTTCCGTTGTACGTTCCAACAGTAAGGCCGACAGTGTTCACAGACACATCAAGGGTATAGGGCGTAGTCCCGGAGGCGGCCGAGATACTTAGCCAAGAAGCGTTGGTCGACGCGGTCCAAGTAACCGCACCGCTCCCCTCGTCGAATAAAGAGACCGACTGACTTGGCGGGTTACTGGCCCCCACTTGGGCAAGGAAGCTCAAGTTGGATGGATTGACAAGGAGGGCCGCTGGAGCGCCCGGCATACCCATCGAGGGTATGTAAGTGACATCGACCCAGTAGTTTGTTGCATTGAAGCTCGAGGTCGGGAAGCTGCTAAGGGATCCATAGCTAAAGACCCCATTAGGTCCGGAGACGCCATTGGCAAGCAAGTGTATCGGAGGGTCATTCAATCCGGCGGTAGAGAAGAAATTTCTGTCGGCCGAATAGTGCCCGGCAGGCGCAAAGTAAGAGGCAACGTAAACCGTGTTTGCGCTGATTGCCGCAGGCGTACTGAAGTTCACCTGCTGCCAGCCGGAACTCGTTTCGTTGGTGAAAGTCGCGCTCGCGAGTAAAGTACCGGTGCTCGACCACAAGTTACCAACGTGCGTACCCGTGTTGGCGGTGCTCTTATAGAACCGGATTCCAGTGATATAGCCGTTGAAATCCGAGCGGAATTTGACGCCCACTTCAACGGAGTTCGCATCTCCGCTATCAATAGTGGACGGAGTGGCTGACGATCCCCAAGCACTGCACGGGCAATCTTGAGGCACCACGGTTACGGATATGCCAGCCGAAGAGGTCTCCAAGTTGCCGCTGTCGTCGGCAGCGCGAGTCCTAATCGTCGTCGAGCCCAAAACTGTAGGTGTCCAAGCGTAGGTCCAACTCGCGCGACCATTGGCAGGATGCCACGTGGCGCCGCCATCCACGGAAACTTCAACGCCGGCAACTAGTCCGCCACCGCTATCCATCCCCAGGCCTGAGATCGTAATTGCTGAGCCGGTGGTGATAGCTGCACCAGAAGTAGGTGAGGTGATCGATGAAACTGGCGGGGTCCCGTCGGTTGAAGCGGTCCCTGGAACCAGGCCTCCTTGCAATGCGGCCGGTTGAACCCCCATGTCGGCAAGGAGGTTTACCGTAGCTTGCTGCATATTAGGGTCAGGATCCTGAGGGAGGCCGAATGGATCGTCATGGTTTCTGTCGAGTCCCCATGACCACTGAACAGTGCCAGCCCCAAAAACGAATGCGCCGCTTGGCGCGCGATACATCATAAGGTGATGGGTGGCAGTTCCGGCCCCGTAGGTGGCGCCCCAATCCAATAGATAGTCCGAGGTCAAAGGGTACGTTGAACTGGACAGGCGGAAGGCACCGGCAGGCCGAAAGCCATTATCGCCATCTACGTCCCATTCGTAGCCAAGGGTTTGAGCGGGAAATGTATACGTGTCATTTGACGCGAGCAATGCAACCGCAGTGTTTCGCCAGAAGCGCATTTTGCCATCTGCCGCGGGAACTTTTATCGACTGCGTGCCAGGGTTGTCCGTCCCTGTGCCATTGACCGCGAACAAGGTGCCGGTGAGCGAGTTTTCAGGACGTCCGCCATCGGCAGGTGGGCTGAAGCTTGGGTCGCGCCACGTACCAGTCCAAATAGGGGGATCACTCGGATCGATCTTCGTGAAAGCAAGAGTTTCTTTATAGCAAACCAGAGTGCGGTTTGGCGTATTGCTGCCATCCATACTATTTTCCAGCCGCGTCTTCCAAAAAACCTCGTTGCCGCTGAAGAAAGCCATGTTCACGCCGGCGTCTCGAGCCGCTTCTACGTTTGCGCGATGCGGTCCCGACCAATATTCATCGTGGCCCGCAGTCATGTAAGTCTTATGATTCAAGATCAAGCTGCCGTTGCGGGCGGCGTCAATGCCAGTGAAATAGGTGACGCTGTATCCGTTTGACTCAAGCCATCGGACCATGGGGTACTCGGCACCAAAAACCCAGGTCGCGGCTTCCTGCTCGAAGCCGCGTGTAATAAATGGCCTGTTGTAGCTAACCTTGAAGGCACGGCCCGGCAGATCAAATGTGTCCAATTGTCCATACAGGCTGTGTCCACCGTAGGCGTTATAGGCCTGCCACGTTTCATCCGCCGTCTGAAAAAGCACATCGGAGTGACTGGAATCATTCCGGACGATAAATATGATGTGATTGCTGTCACCTGTATCAGGTCGGACTATGTGGGCGAAATAAATCCCGGAAGTTGCAGCTGAAGGGACCGACCAGGAAGCCGAGATCGCCCAATTGCCGCAGTCCGTCAGACCAGTGGTGGAATCAGTTAAGCAGGCAGGCTGCGACTGAGGGAGGTTCGCAGAAGGAGTAATCGATGTGATTTTGCGCGCGCCGTTTCCGCCGTAGTAGCCCATACGATAAATATCGATCGTGTAGAGGTTCGCGGTCGTCTGTATTTTGAACGATATGGTCTGGCCTTGATTGACGCTGATATCAGTGGCAAACCCTTGAATCGTGTCATTCCCCGCTCCGCTGATATCCCATTCGCTTGATGGATTTCCCGGCTTGGAGTTTTCACACACGATGTCGTTCGCCATAGGCGGAGTGCAGCCGAAGGTTTGTGCCTTTACAACATCCGAGCAGAGACTGCAAAGTACTAGACCGAACACAATCGGCAATCCTGTGGAGAAATATCTGCTGAGTGAATCGGCGGGAAAGGACTTACAGGGATAAGTCGTTGCTTCATCCTTGCGATTCGCCATTCCTTGAAGTCTCTTCACCAGATTCATCGATTCCTCCACATCCAGGCCGTTGTCATGAGACTCAACAAGGAGCGCAAATACACTCATGCCATACTATTCCAGGGAAGAGTGGAGCATTTCGGATGCCGATCGCCTCAATCTGGGAATCTCCGGCATCCTCCGTTGTGATCGTAAGCCAATGAATCAAAGACTCTTACGTCAACTCTAGGGATGCAACAATGTTCAAGATTCGCGTACCGAGGAGCGCGAGCGAGTCTACGCCAAACAGTTTCTCGAATTGTGAAGAACATTGCCGCAATGGCATGAGCCCAATGGATATTGCGATTCGGCGAAATTCACGATTGTCAAAACTAGTTCGCATCGACCGAAATGGAGGAAAGCCTAAGAGCTCTCGGTGGAAAGTGAACTGCCCGATGGTTCTCCACCTGAGAAGGATCGAAAGATCTCGCATCCCAGAAGTTCACTGCGCAGTGAGGGGACCTTCCCTATTGCCATCCGCAGTTAGGTAGTTCGCGAAGATCCAATTTCGCGGATATTGTCGAGGATAAACTCTTGTTCCTGATCTGTCATCTGGTGAAAGAGCGGTAGAATGATGCATTCATCGGTCGCCGCGTTGGTCTCGGCTAACTCTCGGTCCCAGCGTGCGGAGCGATAGGGCGCTTCGCGGTGCGAGGCCATGATGCCCCGGCGCGTTGAAATGCCGCGATCCAAAAGTTCCTGCATGAGGTCGTCTCGAGAGACAGGTGGGTCTTTTACGAGACGCGCCATATAAGACTGAAAATTATGGCGCGAACCAGCCGGTTCGCTTGGCGGAATAAGCCAACCGATCTTCAACAGTGCTTCCGTGTAGCGAGCAGCGCAAGCCCGACGGCGTTCAATGAAGGATTCAACGCGGCCGAGTTGAACTAAGCCAATAGCAGCCTGCAGATCGGTCATGCGGAAGTTGTAACCAACCTCATCATAGCTTTCGAGAACCACGTGTTTCGCATTGTGGCGGGAAACATCGGAAACGGTCATGGCGTGTTGTCGTAAAGGGCGGAGTCGTTCCGCTACCTTTTCATCATTGGTAGTGATCATCCCACCTTCGCCGGTAGTGAGAATTTTCCGCGGATGGAAGCTGAAGCAGGCCATCCATGCGTGTGGCGCACCGATGTGCTTCCCGTTGTAGACCGAGCCGATGGCACATGCAGCATCCTCGATCACCAATAGCTTGCGGCGGGAAGCAATCTCGTTGATTTCGTTCATCGCCGCGGGGAGACCAATCTGATGTACAGCTAGGATTGCCCTGGTCCGCGGGGTTATTGCGGCTTCAATTTTGTTCGGATCGATATTGAAAGTAACGGCATCGATGTCCACGAACACTGGTTCAGCGCCCACGTAGCGGATGGAATTCGCCGTGGCGATGAAAGACAAGCTCGGACAGATGATTTCGTCACCGGGGCCGATACCCGCCCCGATGAAAGCAAGATGCAGGGCAGTGGTGCAGGAAGAAACAGCGATAGCATGTTTCGCCCCAACGTAATGGGCAAACTGCTTTTCGAATTCCGCGACTCGCGGGCCCTGGCTTAGCCAACCGCTGCGCAACGACTGAATAACTGCCTGCTCTTCTTCCTGGCCCACGTAAGGACGGGCGATCGGTATCGAGTGCTTTATGGAAGTGGTAACGCTCATCTCTTTAGTCCTCAATGTCAACCTGGCCGGTCCTAGCCCGCGCAGACGAACAAATCTAACATTCTAAACAGTAGCGGTTTCTGCTACCGCTTTGCTGGCCTGCCACCACTCCACAAGGCGCTTCAAACCTTCCTCAAGTCCCACATGAGCCTCGAATCCAATTCTTTGCTTAGCGTTGCCTGTTTCTGCGAGGCGGCGCGGGACGGCATTCACCTGTCGCGCTGGTCCGTATTCTGGTTGCATACTTGAACCCATGACTCGCAAGAGGCTGGCGGCCAGCTCGTTCAGGCTTGTTTCAACCCCGCTGGCAACATTTAAGACCTCATCGTTGACGTTGGCTTTGGCGGCAAGTATGTTTGCTCGAGCGACGTCTTCGATATAGACGAAATCCATCGTCTGAGTGCCATCGCCGAGAATGAGCGGAGGCTGGCCCGCGGCGATCCGTTCCATCCAGCGAATCAGGACTTCGGTATAAGCGCCGTAAATATCCATCCGCGGCCCGTAGACATTGAAATAGCGCAACGCTGCATAGTCCAATCCATACATTTCATGGAAGCTTCGCAAGAGCCCCTCGTTGAAAACCTTAGCCGCGCCGTAAAGCGTGCGGTTATTGTAGGGGTGATGTTTTTCGCTGGTGGGGAACTCCTCAGCCAGGCCATAAACCGAAGCCGATGAAGCAGCGACTAATTTTTTTACCTTTGCCGCCACGGCCGCTTCGAGAACATTAAAAGTGCCGTCGGCAAGCACTTCGAGGGCCAGGCGAGGCTCTTCGGCACATTGCGTTATGCGAATAGCGGCTTGGTGGAATACCAGGTCGATGCCTTGCATTGCCTCGCGCAGGAGCTTTGTGTCTCGAATATCGCCTGTGACAATTTGAACGCGTCCATTGGCCATCGCCCAGGTGAGATTCTCTCGTCGTCCGCGAACAAAATTGTCGAATACGATTATTTCTGGATTGTTCTCGCGAAGCAGCAGATCAGCGATGTGAGATCCGACTAGCCCTGCTCCACCCGTGATGAGTATGCGTTTAGCTTGAAGGTGGTCCATAATTCTTTATTCACCTATCAGTTGTGAGCTGGCCCAGAGTTGATCGCTGTAGCATGCTCGACCGGCGTGCCGGTTTAGCTCTCGCGACGTGAACGCAAGAACTTTGCCGGAACACCTGCCACGATGGCGAATTCGGGGACATCCTGAGTCACCACAGCGCCAGCCCCGACGATAGAATTCGCGCCAATACGCACGCCTGGCAAGATACTGGCGTTCATACCCACATCGGCGCCATAACCAACGAACACTGGCTTGATCACCAAACTGGTTGCGATGATCGGAGATTCGAGCGGCTCCCCAGTATGGGCCGAGCCCAGTACTTTCGCCCCGGGTCCCCAGCCGACATACTCTTCGAGCTCCAGACTCCGGGCATCGAGATAAGCCTGTGGGCCAATCCAGACATGGTTGCCGATCTTGCAGGTACCGTCGTAACGTCCCTGAATCATGGCCTGGGCGCCAATGAAAACGGCGTCGCCAAACTCCATCGTCTCCGAGTGCTTCAAAACAACCCCAGGGCCAATTTGAAGGCCATGTCCGGCCTTTTTGGACATCGCCCGAACCAGAACGCGGCGCATCAGATAGTCATACGCACTCTCGCCCTCGCGGTGCCGCGAGTAGAGGGCGTGCAACTCCTCATTCGAATGCTTCTCGCGGAGCGACGCTGCGAAATCCCATTCCCAGGCAGGATCAGGCTTCACCACTTTCCGGCCAAAGGTCGCGGGAACTTCGCGAACGGCTATGCCCGCCCGTTCGATGTGACCACCTGCTGACATTCTAGAATCTCCCGAACTGTTTTCGCGACGTGTTCGACGTGCTCAAGAGGTAGTTCCGCGTACATCGGCAACGAAACGTGATTCGATGCAACGTGCTCGCTCACGGGAAAATCGCCCTTCTTGTAGCCGAGAGCAGCATAAGCCTTCTGCAGGTGTAGCGGAACCGGATAGTGCAAACCGTTTTCTATCCCCTGCTCCGTCAAGGCGCTGCGTAGCGCCTCGCGATCTTCCACCATGATGACATAGAGGTGGTACACATGCTCCGCATAGTGCATCTGTTGTGGCACGGCTACTTTGCTGCCAGCGAACAATTCGTTGTACCGCTTTGCCAGGGCGCGCCGATTCTCATTCCAGCCGTCGAGATGTGGGAGCTTCACGGCGAGGACACCGCCCTGAATGCCTTCGAGGCGCAGGTTATAGGCGGGAAAGTCGTGTTCGTACTTCTTGACCGAGCCGTGATCTCGCAGCATGCGCACCTTTATCGCCAGTTGGGGGTCGTTCGTGGTGACCGCGCCGCCTTCACCGCAAGCGCCAAGGTTCTTGCTGGGATAAAAGCTGAAACATGCGGCATTGCCAAGCGAACCTGCGCGGCGCCCCTTGTACTTGGCGCCGTGCGCCTGGCAGGAATCCTCGATCACGGGGAGGTTATGCCTGGTAGCAATGGCATTGATGGCGTCCATATCAGCTGGCTGGCCATAGAGATGGACAGGAATGATCGCCTTTGTGAGGGGAGTGATGGCCATCTCCAACATTGCCGGGTCCATCGTGTAAGAAACGGGATCGATGTCAACAAAGACAGGACGCGCGCCAGTGGCATTGATCGCTTCGGCTGTCGCAATAAAAGTGTGGGCAACGGTAATCACTTCGTCGCCCGGCCCAACGCCGAGTCCCTGCAAAGCTAACTGTAGGGCGGCAGTACCGTTGGTCACGGCGACACAATGGGTGGCTCCGCAATAGGCGGCGAAAGCCTTTTCGAATTTTTCGACCTCAGGGCCAAGAACAAAACTGCAGTTCGCAAGTACCCGATTGAAAACGTCTCTTATTTCAGGCTCCAAGGCCTTGTGTTGCGCCGATAGATCTACGAACTTGACTTTCACGCTGCCTCCATTTTTCGCAATAGACGGGCGGGGTTTCCTGCAACAATGACGTTGTCCGGTACATCTTTGGTTACAACGCTTCCCGCACCCACAATAGCGTTTTCTCCGATGGTTACACCGCACAAAATTGTGACGCTGGTGCCGATCGAGGCACCCTCTTTCACGCGCGTCCTGACTACTTTCCAGTCTTCCTCAGTCTGCAAGCTACCGTCGGGATTTGCCGAACGGGGATACTTGTCGTTGATGAACGACACGTTGTGGCCGACGAAAACGTTGTCCTCGATCTCCACACCTTCGCAAATGAACGTATGACTGGATATTTTCACATTCTTGCCGATGATGGCGTTCTTCTGAATTTCAACGAAGGTACCGATCTTCGAATTGTCACCGATCGTGCATCCGTACAGGTTGACGAAGGCAAAAATTTTGACGTCTTTTCCAAGTTTGACGTCTGCAGCGATGCGGCAGAAGTCCAAAGGTCAGCTCCCCGCGCTAGCGAGCGCTTCGACGGCACTCTCTGTGATGTTCAGATTGTCGAGCAACACCTCGTGGCCGTTGGCCTCAAGCGACTGTTGCGCAGCCTCCAGATAACGCACAACGCGGTAACCCGCGATGCCATCCGTAATTGGAACGCGGTTTTCATTGATCGAGGAAACGAATTCTTGGGCAACGCGCTGCAGCGCCTCCGTGGTGTCGATCTTGGGTATGAGCACGTCGCCCGTGCGATAGCCGACAAGAGCCTGGTAGCGCTTTTCTGCCGAGCCGTTGATAACTATGCCCTTGTCGTAGACGCGGATTTTGTCGGTCGGTTCAACGTCGTCGTATACGACCATCTTCTTCGAGCAGCCGAGTAGGGTCTGGCGGATCTTCACGGGAGCTAGCCAGTTCACATGGAAGTGCGCGATGACGTTGTTGGGAAAGCGAAGAGTCATGTAAGCAATGTTGGCGATTTCGTTGCCGGCATGGCTTGCGCCTATAGCGGAAACGGCAATGGGCTCGGCCCGGAGCAGGTAGTCCATGATCGAGAGGTCGTGAGGGGCAAGATCCCAAATCACATTGATGTCTTTCTGGAAAAGCCCGAGGTTCACACGGATGGAATCAAAATAGAGAATATCGCCGAGCTCTCCTGAGTCGATCAGTTCGCGCATCTTGCGCACAGCACTTGTGTAGATAAACGTGTGATCCACCATCAGCACGCGGTTGACGCGCTTGGCCAGCTCGACGAGTGCGAGGGCGTGTTCCGCAGAATCCGCAAGCGGCTTCTCAATCATCACATGCTTGCCGTGATCGAGGGCGGCCTTGGCAATGGGATAGTGGGTGGAAACGGGGGTGGCAATCACCACTGCGTCCACTGCGGGGTCCTTCAATAGCTCTTCAAAGCTAGTTGTGCACTTCACCCCAGGATAGCGCTTGGCTATCTTGTTGAGCCTATCTTGAGACAGATCCGAGCACGACACGACCTGGGCATCGTCCAGATCGCTGAAGTTACGGATCAGGTTAGGTCCCCAGTAACCAACGCCAATCATTCCTATGCGTATCAATGTCTTGCACCTCTTGAGGGCTGAGAATATGAGGCCACTCTGTCTGTCTTCCACTCGCGCTATCAGTGATCGCAAGGCATATGCCATTCGGCTGTTTGACGGGCGCCTTTGGCTCTGGGATAAGTCATTCATTTTGCTGGCGTTACTTCTTCGATCTGGATGTGCTTGTCATAAATCGATGGTCTGAATGGCACCTTAGTCCAGTTTGGTCCAGAAAGTTACCATAAGGTGGAAGAAATTATGGTTTCGATGGGGGATGCGGAGTTGCATCCTGCAAACTGCGCCTAATCTGTTCATACTATTGAGCTTATCAATAAGGGTATGTGTGGATGACGCATGGCGTTCGTTTATCCGGACGAACGCACAGGGAAAGACGGAAAGACTGGCACGAAGCCAGGCTTTATCGCGGTGTGCTTCGTGCATTGAACAGCCTTATTGGGCTCCGCGGCGAAGAACCACGACTTTGACGGTTTCAAATAAGATCGCCATATCCACTAGGAGGGAGAGATTCTTTAAGTAAAACAGATCCAGCTCCAGTTTCCCTTTTGTGTCCTCTAAACTTGCGCAGTATCGAAATCTTACTTGCGCCCATCCGGTCAATCCAGGTCGCACCGAGTGACGCAGATTAAAGAAGGGAATCTTTTCCGATAACGTCTCGCAAAAAACCGGCCGTTCCGGACGAGGCCCAACAAGACTCATCTCTCCGCGAAAAACATTAAAGAGCTGGGGAATCTCATCAAGGCGGGTTTTTCGAAGAATTCGGCCAACACGAGTGATGCGGCTGTCTTGCAGAGAAGCCCATTGTGGCCCGTCTTTCTCAGCATCCTGAACCATCGAGCGGAACTTTAGCAGTTGAAATTCGCGTCCCCGATAACCCACACGCGTCTGACGAAAGAAAATGGGCAGTCCCGATTCGAGGTAAATGACAAGAGCGATAACCGGAAGCAACGGAGAAACCAGTAAAAGGATGATCGAAGAGACGAGAATGTCCATGGTCCGCTTAGCGGCAAGTAAGATGGAGGACTTCTTGAACCCATCCGACAGGATTAGCCAGCTCGGGGAAAGATGTTCAAGTGTAATTCTCCCAGAGAGCCGCTCAAAACAGTTGTGAACATCTTCGATGCGAATCCCGGCAAGCTTTAGATTCAACAATTCCCTCACGGGAGTGCTGCCTCTTCGCTCCTTCAAGGAGAGCACCACACGATCGATTTTTTCTCGGGCGACAATTTCTTCGACGTCGGCTGTGGCGCCGACAATCCGGGGATTGACCAAGGACTTGCCCAAATCCTGGCCCACTTCATCGAGGAATCCGACAACCTTAATGTTGTATTCCGGATGGCTAAGGATGTGGCGGACCAACGAAACGCCCCCCTCGCCTGTGCCCATTATGAGCACTCGCTCGTCTCCCCGCGCCAACAAATTTGTTGCGTTTGCCGAGAGTCGCCAACTCAACAGAAGAACAAACAGTAACGGTGCGGCAGTCAGCGCAATACCTCGCCCAAAGCTCGCCCCCAGGATGATGAAGTAGATGACCGCCAACACTAAACAAGCCGTACCAAGAGCCTGCATTGTGTGCGCGAGGAGATCGGCCCGTCGACGCACCACGCGAAAATCGTAGAGGTCGTTAAAGTAGAGTGACAGCCAGCAAACCAGAGTTACCACGCCGACCTTGGCCAAATACAGGGTATCGTGAAGATTCCCACGAGTTGTTCCAGGCAAACGTACGGCTGTCGCAGCCAGCAACGCAAGGACCGTAGCAGCAATGTCTACCCCCATTAGCAGGAGCGTTCTCGTTGGAACTTCATGGGAGCCAATTCGCGGCATGTTAGTTTTAGCCTGAGCAGAGCGCGGTGGGAGGACGTTCCTCCTGAGCCTTGCGCTCCCCACGCTTAGAGATCTTCAGTGATGCAATTGGGTAACCACATGACTGGTTCTAACATATTTGTTTTCAATTACTTCGATGGATACTTGAGTGAGTCTCCGAGTTCTCTGGGAAAACTTCTTCTCGTTCTGTTGCAGTTCGCAGCTTTCCGTACCTTGTGGGGAGCGGGGAGGAGCTCTAAGAATCAATCGGCTCACTACAACAACGGCCTCGGGTGACCGTTCCTTCCTGTCTTAGCCTTTTTTTCGCCGTAGCCATACCCGTAGGAATAAGTGCCGCCGTATGAGTCGACTTCTTCTACCGCATTCAAAACCACACCAACTATATTGCTCTTTCGCAATTCCTGCCTGGCTTTTTGAGCCATGGCCGACGGAGTCGATTTGGATCGCACAACCAACAGCACCCCATCCACAAGGCGGGCCAACACGCTGGCATCAGCAACCGGCAGGCACGGCGGCGAATCAATGATTACCCAGTCGAAGAGGGGTGCAACTCGATCAAGTAATTTTTGCAAGCGCCCGTTCGAGAGCAACTCACTCGCATTATTCCCTGCGCCGTTCCCTCCAGCGATGAAGCAGAGACTCCCCTCCTGACCATGCTGAATGATGTCTGCCTCAGTGGCTTCGTCGCGAAGATACTCAGACAGGCCAGGCGAAAGCGGTGCCCCCAACGGAAGATGCAGTCTCGCACTCCGCAGATCTCCATCAACCAAGAGAACCTTTCGATCGCGCTCGCGAGCGATTGCTTGGGCAAGATTTGTTGCAACAAAGGTCTTCCCTTCCCCCGCGACAGCACTTGTCACCAGTACCCTCTTAACGGGCGCACCATCCCGCAGTTGATACAGTCGAGTACGGAGTGTACGGAACTGCTCTGCGCCTCCATGTGGGCTATGACTATCGGAAAAGACAATCGTATTGGGGTCGGGTTGCCATACTGGCTCTGCGCATTGCTTCAGGAGGTCGTCAAATCGCAGGTATTGTCCGGAGATTCCGGCATGAGCGGGGCGCAGTGTAGACTGATGCTGTTCCGTCACCGGAGTGGCGGGGATCTCCTTCGGCGCCGACGAGATTTGTGGGTTTTGATGGAGGTGCTGCCGTGCGACCGGCGAATCCTGTGTTTTCTCGCCATGCGCCTTTTTCAGGGCCTCGTAAATCTTACTCATGATTTCCTTTCCCGTAGGGTTGTCGCAAGCGGCTTCGGCGGGTCGTCTGGCCGCAAAATCGTGAAAAGATCACGGAGAAGTCCTTGCACTCGCTCTCCGGGTTCCTTATTGACGTCCGACCAGGCTCCTGGGGTACCGATTGGTGATACTTGGTCCAGTTGGAACTCCTTGGCAATTTCCTCAACAATATTCGCCGGCACGAGCTTGATTCCCTCGGCAAAGGAATTGATCAAGGCATGTTCACACAGGAGATTGACGACACGCGGGATCCCTTTAGCATAGTGATTAACCGAATCCATCGCCTCCTTGGAAAAGATGGGCTGGCCGTTTCCGCCGGCGATCCGCAAGCGCTCTGCGATATAGCCATACGTTTCTTCCTTGCTCAGGGGGACCGTCCGGCTGCGGAAAACAATCCTCTGCCGCAATTGCCGCAATTGGGGCTGCATCAGTTTTTCTTCTAGTTCGGGTTGCCCGGAAAGCACTATTTGCAGCAGTTTTTCGCTGGAAGTTTCCAAATTTGTCAGAAGACGAATTTCTTCCAATAAATCGTCAGAAAGATTTTGCGCCTCATCCACGATGAGCACGGTGGTCTTCCCAGCCCGGTAACGCTGCAACAGCCACTGGTTGAGCTTCAAGAGAACCTGGCTTTTTATGCGTGTTTCGCAGGGAATTCCCAACTCGGCCATCACGAAATCAAATAGCTCGCTAACGTTCTGCAATTGGGAGTTGAAAATGAAAGCAGTTGCTACATCCCCCTCCCGGAGCCAATCCAGAAGCCGATTGAGGAGTGTCGTTTTCCCAGTCCCGACTTCACCGGTGAGCAAAAGGAAACCCTTGCGGCTCTCGATGCCGTAGGTCAAAGCCGACAGAGCTTCCTGTGTGCACTTCGTCAGATACAGGTATCGCGGATCCGGACTAAAGTTAAAGGGCAGGTCTTTCAACCCGAAAAAGTTTTTGTACATTCTCAGTTAGACCCCGACATTCAAATTGATCGGCTCATCCGTCGGCTCCGCAGTCATCTTTGGGGAGCTGTTGTTGCCATTTGCTCTCGACGGTTTCATACCTGGAATCACCGCTAAAGTCGGCAGTTTCAGTAGGAGCTCTACGTCTTTCTCGGTCCTGAGAGTGGTATCCTGAGCCTCCAGGAGGAACGCGATCGCCAAGCCAAATCCTAGTCCCCCGGCGAGACCACCAAAGGCGAACAGGCGCCGGTTTGGAAACGTCGGCTGCTGAGGCAAGCTAGGCGGATCCAGCACTCGAAATTGCTCTCCCTGTTGACGCCGGAGCAGATCGCGAGACATCTCGGAATCGCTCTGTTTTTTCAGCAAATCGTTGTAGATGTTTAGAGCTGTTTGCGCATCGCGGGTGATAGCCTTGTACTGCTGTGCCACGGCGGGTGTCAGCTCTAATTTTGCCTGGACCCGGCTAATCTGTTGCTGCAACCGCAATTGTTCCGCCATTCTTTCGCGGATATTCACCTCGATTTGGTGAAGCTGAGCACGTAGCTGCTGCGCCTGAGGTGTATCGACGGACAAACCCGGCTTATCCGTCTCGCTTTCGGAGTGTCCGTTAGCAGCTTGCTCGTCCATCCTTTGCTGCAAGCGCGTCATTTCATTTTTGACTTTTATAACGTCAGGATGCTCGTCTGTATAGCGAGTCCGCAAAGAGGCAAGCTCGTCTTGAAGCGCAGCGAGCTGTCGCGAAAGAGCATCCGGGTTGGCAGCCGTTTGCGATATTTTGGCGGTGGCTACTTGTTGGCTCAGAGCCGATTCCAAGAACAATTTGTCTTGTTGGGCCCGATTCAGCGATTGCGTCACCGAATCCAATTGAGAAGCCAATCCAGTGAGCAGGCTGAAATTAGTCTGGGCTTCCTCGGGAAGGGCCCCCATGTATCGCCTTTGGAAGTCCGCGAGCTTGGCATCCTGATCATCCAACTTGGCTTTTGCCTCTTGTAGTTGTCTGTTAATGAAATCTGTGGTGTCCTCGGCCTTGCGCTCGCTGATAATTACATTCTGCTGCAAAAACATTGTGGTGATCTCAGTACAAATCCGCTGTGCCAGCTGAGGCTCGCTCGCCATCACATTGATAGTAAATCCAGGCAAGCCATTTGCATTGGTGCGGTCCATCGGTCTGACCGCACTTACGTCGATTGAGCTTCGGAGGCGCCCAACCAATTCCTCCATTGGATGCTTGCCGAGATCTTCTTGGTGGAGATTGAATTTCTCAATGATCTGCTGAAGTCTCGTCCGACTAAGAATTTCCTCTCGCATCGTAGCGAGGCGCTGGTTTGTGTCGCCGCCAATTGGCCGAACGAGTTCTGATGACACTGCGGGCGCCTCTACCAAAACCACGGTCTCCGACTTATAGCGCGCCGGCAGAAAGAGCGAGACTACGTAGGCGCCAACCGAACACAGTATCGCCGGGATGATTAAGACCCACTTGCGCCGCCGCAAGATGGTCTTGTAATCTTCAACCGTCAGTTCATGCTGACCAATCATTCCAAACCTGACCCTTTCTCAACTTTCCAGAGTCTCCGAACCTTCTATTCGAGCACGATCGGACGGAGTCCCCAGTTGTAACCGATGGATACCGAACTGCTAAGAGTGCTGACTGTGCAAGCAGGCAACGTGCAGACCGACGCCAAGCTTGACTGTCCGGATGCGCTATAAGCGATAAAAAAGCTCCCGTAGCGCACAAAGTGGCGGTTCACTCGGGCCGTTACAAACCACGCTTGGGGCGAGATCATATTCGCGTTTGGTGTAGTCTGCTGAATTGGCTGGTTTCTTGAGTAACCAGCTGTAAATACCCCATCCCAGTCGCGATTGAAAGTGCGACTAACAGATCCAGAGAGTAAGTCTGTCGTCGCTCCCAGGAATACGCCGCTCCCACCGGTGAGAGAATGATTAAAGGTAAGTCCGGCCGCCAAGTGACGATACTGATAGTTGAGTGAACTCGACGCAGTCCAAGTCACGAGCGTCGACGGACCGGCTAGCGGCGCGTGGTATACCCGCGTATCGGGGCCGGCCCCAACTTGAAAGCTCAGGCGTCCTGTAATCCGCCTGGCAAATGACATTTGCACATTGTGATCCTGAATGCCTTGAAAGGCTTGAGACGGATTGGCATACCAGAAGTCGTTAAATCGATAAAACACGGCAATCGAATTCTTGCGATCCAATAGGTAGTTGTATCCGCCTTGAAATGTGGCGTAACTGCTATTTTGGAAGCCGGCGTTGACAAAATCCAAGAGTCCAAATGAGCCGACGAAGGTGAGAGAAGCCCGGTGGTTGAGCGCGTAACTTACCTCGCCAATTGCCGCGTTGCTGATCTGGGGAGAACCTGTGATCAGAATGGACTGGCCTGGAAGAAAGTCGTTGCGAAAACCGGCGTTCGATCCGACGCCGTTGCCAAGGCCCACTCCTAAGCTGTTTAACCCCCCCAAACCTCCGAAGCCGAATGGCGACTGCGATGTATAGCTCAACTGATCGCCAAACATCGTGGACCAACGGCCCCAATTGATCATGTCAGAGAAATGAAGGTTCTGAATGCCGGAGTTCCCTTGGTTGGAATCAGTTGAAAATGATCCGCCCGTTAAGTAGTCCAGCGACAGACTTGATCGCCCCGAAGTCCGGCTTAGGGCCAACCGTCCCGTCAAATAAGTGGACTCAATTACTGCCGGGCTGCCGGATTGGCTGGAATTGTAGGGGTTGGTCTGTGCCTGTGAAGAGATTCCAAAACTCGGCAATAGAAAGCTATGTACGGAAGGTGGCAATCCGAGCGTTAGATTCTGAGCCCCCGCGAGCGGAGTTGTATCCGCTACCACCTCTTGCTCTTCAATCACAGGAAAGCCAGTTGCTGCTTCTTTCGCGGCAGGGGCAGTGGCAAGCGATGCCGAATTAGTGGGAAGTGGTTGTTGAGCCCCAGCGCTCGGATTCTGCGCGTTACTGAGAGGAACCCAGAGAACTAGGCTGCTCAAGACGATCCCGGATAGGCAGATTTTACGTGACATGACTCCTCCTACGGAACCACAATCGTATCGCCAGCCTTCAACAGGAGGTTCTGCTCCATCCGCTGGCCACTCAGGACTTCCTTGAAATTGAACGGGCGCCGAACTTCTTGGCCGTTTTCCAGGCGTAGAATGTATATCTTTGTTTGCTTGGCAAACGGTGAGCATCCTCCTGCACTGGAAAGTGCCTCCAGAACGGTCATATTGGGCACCAGTGGGAACGCTCCGGCGCGGTTCACTTCCCCGACGATATAGATTCTCTGGCTGTTGACCCTGCTGACGATTATCGTCACCTGTGGCTCGGCAATGAACTTTTTCAGCCGAGTTGTAATCTCCGAGCCGAGCTGCATGGGAGTCAGACCAGAAGCTTGTACGTCGTTGAGCAACGGCAGTGATATCTTGCCATCCGGACGAACTGGCACGGAACGCGATAGATCGGCCTCTCTCCAAACATTCACAATCAGTTCATCTTCTGGACCGATGATATAGTTAGGATCTTCGGTGGCCGGTTTCGCGTTGGGCCCATCCACTCCGCCATTACCCGCTTTGTCCTTGTCGGACACCAACTTATTGTCAATAGGCGGTTTTCTGGACTTGTTTTGCGCGGAGAATATCGCCGCGGGAAACGCCAGTAGAATCATGAGTCCCAGGATCTTCGAATTTCTCATAACCTCTCTCCAATGCTTTTAGACTTCTTCCGACTCGGGCACCCGGATCTGCTTCAATTTATAGAGGAACGACTTGTAGCTAATCTGCAGCGCCTCGGCGGCCCTCTTCCGGTTCCAGTGCGTGCGCGTGAGCGTTTGCAGAATCAGTTCGCGTTCGGCATGTTGAGAAGCGGCTCTCGCAGCGGCTTTGAGCGAGCATGTAGTCAACGTGGTTCCGATCGGGGCTAGAGGTGTGGGTCGGGCACTTAAATCAGACACCGCCAGTTCCTCGTTCTCAAGGGCCACAATTTTCTTGATTACATTTTCTAATTCACGAATGTTTCCGGGCCATGAATAATGAACCAGCAAACCAAGTGTGCGTTCGCTCAGACTGACTTTCTCCCTGTGGAATAACTGCGAATACTTGTTCAGGAAAAACTGAGCCAGCAGTGGGATATCCTCTTTCCTCTTGCGAAGCGGAGGAAGCCTCAGGCAAACACCATTGAGTCTGTAGAAGAGTTCGCTCCGGAATCGGCCACTGTGAACCTCAGATTCGAGATCACGCGCAGTACAAGATACAATGCGACTGGCTAAGGGTTGGTTCGTTTTCAGCCCATTCCCTTCTGGGAGCAGATGTAGGAAGCGCCTTTGACAATTTGAATCTAATTCGCTGACCTCGTCGAAGAACAGCGTGCCCGCGCTGTTGCCGTTTTTCGCATCCAGCCCATTCTCAAAGTCGCGTAATTGGGCCTGGAACGACTCTGTGCCAAAAGCTGTACAACTCAATTTCACGAACGGCAACTGTCGATGTCTCGAGAGTTCGTGGATCTGGAGGGCGACCATCTCTTTTCCCGTGCCACTTTCCCCCACAACCAGAATCGGAAGGTCGGTCGGAGCGATCTCAGAAACCAGCTTTTGCACCGTCTGCATTTCCACGGTGATCGTGGAGAGGCAAAACTGGTTCCCAAATGTGGGCAGCTCGCGCACCTGGCTGTTGCCAGATGTTCGGACTCGCTCCGCGACTAAGGCCTTCTTCGAAATGTCAATTGCGTTCGTCAAGTTATTACCTAAGATTCTCTCGGCTTCAAGAAGCACGGTGGGTTCCACCCTTCCAGGAGACGTGCCCTTAACCTCCAAGTCTGCTTAAAGTCTGTAATTAGAGCAGATTACATGTTGAATGCCGAGCCCAAGAAAGTACTTCAGGCTCCAAAATGTCTAATTAACTTCCACAAAGTTCCCTTCAGCTTACCGGTGTGATTCGGATGATCGGGGAACAGTCAGATAGCGCTCGTAAGGAAAAGTCCCACGGGGCGAAACAACTATCGTAGAATCAAGGTAATAAGTGCCCGGCCTGCAGCTCCTGCTCCTTGTCTCTGTTCAACCTTTCCGTTGATTCGTAAGTTGCCAGTAACCTAGGGCTATGTCTGATACAAACAAAAGCTTTGTTTTCAATACTTTGTGAGTCCTACTAAGTTCTTGACAAGGCTTTGCTTAACCTGGTAATCCAATTGCCTTATATCTCCGAGATAGCTTCTAGAATGAAAGCCCCGTCGAAATTCGCTTTCGGAACCTTCCTTATTGTCGGTCTCACTTGGACTATCGGATGTGTCCGCGACCCCACCGTGAAGAAGCAGCGGTACTTTGAGAGCGGCAAACAATACCTCCAACAAGGTAAGTATCCAGAGGCCGCTATACAGTTTCAAAACGCAATCCAAATCGACAAAGACTTTGCCGAGGGCCACTCTCAATTGGCCCAGTGTTTCCTCCATCAGGGCCTCTGGAATGACGCTCACAGGGAATTAACCCTCACGATAACCTTAGAGCCCAGGAATTGGCAGGCGCAACTGGACCTGGCCAATCTTTTTTTCGGTGCAAGGCAGTTCCAAGAAGCCAGAACTCGTGCTGAGTCCGTCCTGAAGGAAGATCCCAGCCAGATCTCCGCTCAACTGCTCTTGGCCAGTAGTGACGCGGAATTGGGAAACATACAGGCGGCGCTGCAGGAGGCTCAGCAGGCTGTCCAAATGGCTCCAGACAAACCCGCACCGTACCTATCATTGGGCTTCCTCCAAGAAAAAAACCACCAACCTTTGGAATCCGAACACAGCTTTCAAAGGGCCATCTCGCTAGATCCGAGATTCCTACCTTCTCGACTCGGTTTTGGTAGTTTTTACCTGCGCCAACAGAGATGGACCGAGGCCGAAGCACAATACCGCGCCGCTGTAGAACTCGCCCCCAACGACTCGCTTCCCCGTGCAGCCTTTGCGTCGTTTTACTTTGCCTGGGGAAAAAAGGACCAAGCAGAGCGGATTTTGCAAGACGCAAAGAAGGTCAAGCCCCGCGATCCAAGTTGGTACCGGATGTTGGGTGACTTTTATTTGGTGAATCATGACACAGAGAAAGCTCTCGCCGAATTTGGTCTCCTGCGTCAGGAGCATCCTGATGACCTCAAGGTAAAGAAGCTCTATATTGGAATCCTGATTCAGAGCAGGCAGATCGTTCAAGCTATGAGCCTGAACGAAGAAATTTTGAAGCAAAATCCCAAGGATGCTGAAGCTCTCACCCTCAAAGGCCAAGCGCTGAATCTCGATCAAAAATTCATAGAGAGCACCCCCATTTTGGAATCCGCGGTCAGAAGCAATCCAGACGCGCCGTTTGCGCACTTTCAACTGGGTGTGGCGTACTCCAGGTCTGGGAATACCCAAGGTTCCGAAAAAGAGTGGCGTGAAGCCGTTAGACTGAAGCCCTCGTTGCTCGAAGCGCAACAGGAATTGGCCAATCTGGCCCTCCGAACAGGCGATTGGGAAATGCTCGAACAGAGCGCCTCCGCCTGGCTCGCCTATGCTCCCACCGCTCCACAAGGTTATGTTCTGCGCGGCACAGGTCGGCTCAAAAGAGGCGATCTCTCGGGCGCGGAAACGGACTTTCGACAGGCGATCGCGCTCGAGCCCAGGACCGTGATTGCCTATACACGACTAGGCGACGTAAGGTTCTTGCAGAAGCGGTTCACCCAAGCAGAACAGTTTTACGAGCAGGCCTTGGAATACGATCCCCGAGCAATCGAGGCACTACAGGAACTGGCCAATCTGTTCCTGTTTCAAAAACAGCCAGAAAAAGCTCTGAAACGTGTGCAAGTGCAGGTGGCGAAAGTTCCGGATGACAGCGCCTATCATCTTCTGCTCGGACAAGTATTACTCACCGGCCACAAGGCCTCCCAGTCGGAGCCAGAGTTTGAAAAGGCTGCGGAGCTCGACAATTCCAATTTACTAGCCTTCTTTCTCTTGGCCCAATCACAACAAGAAGCCCATCAGGCGGACGCCGCCGCGTCGACCTACGAACGTTTGCTGCGGGAAAACCCCAAGAATTTGCAGGCTTGCGTCGCGTTTGGCCTTCTCGAAGAACACCGCGGAAATTGGCAGCACGCCGAGGAGCTTTACCGCCGGGCTCTTGACCTACAAGCTACTCAGCCCGTTGCCGCGAATAACCTCGGTTATCTACTGCTCGAGCATGGTGGCGATGCCAACTATGCGCTGGCCTTGGCCCAGATTGCGCGCCGCGGAATGCCGTCCTCTGCGACCACCGCCGACACCCTCGCCTGGGCGTACTACAAAAACGGCATATACAGTTCCGCGATCGATCTCCTTACCGAAGCCACCAAGAGTGCTCCTCAGAATTCGACGTACCATTACCATCTGGGTCTCGCCTATCAAAAATCTAACCAAGTGGAACTCGCTAAGGCAAATTTTCGGCGTGCCCTTGAACTGGACCCCAAGTCGCCGCGTGCGAATGAAATCCGACAAGCGCTGCTCGAATGGACCTCAAACTAAGAACCGCAGCGGATTTCAGCCAGACGGGAGCCGTTCAATCCCAGTCCTGGTGGGAAGAAAACAATTTGCAGTCGGGGCTCCTTCCATGTCCTCGAGTGTCTATGCGTGACGTCACAACATCCGGGCACGGCAGGAAACTTACCCTCTCCAACTGTGGAATGTATGATGAAGCGCTTATTCATGACCCGTTAGGCTTGATCCAGTAGCGTCCATAGAAGAAACCCAGGAAGGACCAAAGGTTAAGCTCCTCTTGAAAGGCTGTGGACGGCCGGCGTACCGCATTGACAGGTGCACGCGCAATGCGTCCGAAACGGTACCGTGGCATCCCAAAAATGCGAGGAACTCTCTCTGCGTTTTGTAGGTCCAGGATACCCTCTGAAACGCCAGCCCAAAACTTCCAATGCCGCAAGTAAGATTTTGACAGGCGAGTTTTGGGGATCCAGTGTTGAACAATCAAGTCTGGAAAGTACATCCCCCGCGCACCGACTCTCAGGAGGCGCTCATACATCTCGTCGTCTTCACCAATCATTAAACGATTGCCTGTGCGGCCGATCGAAGTATTATATGGACCAACCCGCTCAAGCAATTCGCGTTTTATAACTACGTTTCCCCCGAGGAGCAATCCTCGGAAGTCTGGTCCGTATTGCCTGGGCTGGTCGCCGAAATCCATCCAGCCGACTGCGCCTCTCAGATTACTGGATAGCCACTTCGGGGGCGGCACCTCGAACTTCGGGTGGTATGGGCCACCGATGAAATCCAGTCCTGGCTCTCGAAAGCAGTCCGCAATCTTTTGATACCATGTATCGGAAATCACTTCATCATCATCGATCATCGCCACCAGCTCTCCTTGACCGGCTGCGATTCCCGCATTTAGGGCAGAGGATCGGCCCGCTCGCTTCTCAAAAACATATTGAACGGGGAACCGTTTGGCCACCTCCGCCGTATTGTCACCGCTGTTGTTGTCTACGACTGTAATCTGCACCTGTAAATCGGAGGGTGGGGCAACACTCAGCAGGCTTCTCAGCGTGACCGATAAGAGGTTAGCTCTGTTATAAGTCGGGATGACTACATCTAGCTTCATGACAGCACGCTTCTCATGGAATAATTGGAACTCACAACGGTTAGCCAGCACCCTTTGGACCTTCGAAATGATTGCACGTTCACGAGCATTTATTCCTTTCAGTAGCCAATCCAGGTCGCATTCTCCGTTTCAATGTAACGACCAACGATAAGTAGCGCTTGGGTTGCCAGAACGGAGAAGGCCATTGCAACAGTGATCGAACTAAGAATCTCATCTCGATGTCCCGTTCAATTGATGCTCGGGCGGTCATTGCTGCCGAGTAGGCTTGGTAGCTCATGATCCTCCGGCGCCACAACCAGCGCCGCAGTCCACTTAAATCCGCTAGCAGCGTCGTGTCAAGCATCTTTGAGAAGTCTTGGAACATGTGTGAAGCGTCGCTGCTCAGACTAGCTGGTCGCCTGCTGTAGCAGGTGAGCGGCTCCGCAATGCCGATGAAGCGTCCGCGTCGGATAAGCTTGAACCACGCGCCCCAGTCCTCGCAGCCTTTCTGATTTTCGTCGAATCCCCCGAGGCTGAGCAGTGCCTCGCGCTGCACCATTACACATGAAGGCGTTAGCATGTTGCGCCACCGGAACTGCGGCCAAAGCGCGATGGGAGGCGTGAAGGCCTCTCCAAGTGCCTCCCCTTGCCCGCCGAAGATCTGCATTCCCGTGTAGACCACCAACGCTTCGGGGTCTTCCAGGGCGCGCTTCTTCTGAACATGCAGTTTCTCTGGTCGCCACCAGTCGTCAGCATCAAGGAAGGCGATCCATTCACCCTTCGCCACGCGCAATCCCGCGTTCCGCGCCTTCGCCGGCCCTCCATTCTGCTGGCGGACGTACTGAATGTGATTGCCAAAGGAAGCCGCTACCGCGGCAGTCTGATCGGATGAGCCGTCGTCGATGACGATTACCTCAAAGGGTGGCTCAGTTTGCTCCAGCACGCTGCGGATTGACCTCTGCAAAAACCTTTCCGCGTTATATGCGGGTATAACGACGCTGATATTCACTTAGGCTCCGGGCGGCGACGAATCTATCGGTGTGGGCCGGCCCATTTCTTCGGTCAACGCGCTTGAATCCAAAATAAGCTTTGTGATTCGCCGAGCAGCTCTCCGGAACTCTTTTCCCAATAACCTTTGTTTCGGACATATCGGTTTGGAGTTACTCCTATTTCAAAGCCGGCTGGGCCGCATTTTCCGAATCGGCCACGGGGCGGGGAGGGGTAGTCTGGTTGCCACTCTGCCTCTGCGCGCCCTTAAGCTCGCGCCGAATACCCTCCAGGACACCCACCCTTGGCTGCCATCCTAGAAGACCGGCGTGAACGTTCTGGAAGCGCCGTTTTGCCAAGGCCGATTTCATTCTATAAATACTCATCGGAGACTGACGCTTTAGCAATCGGAAAAAGATTTGCGAGAACGCCCCCAGGGCAAAAACCAACCAGCGTGGAATATGCAATGTGCGAACTTCTTCACCCTCGCAAAGGTGCAGCACTTCATCCTGACTGAGTTGCATCGGGTCTGTAATTTGGATAATTTGCCCGTCCCGCGCTTCGCAGCGCACGGCTGCAAGAACTGCGTCCACTACGTCATCGAGGTAGATGAACGGGATCCTTACGCCTCCGTCTCCGAGGAGGACCCAGCGTTTTTTCACCTTCCACCCGATGGCCGCCGATAGAACTGGTTGGCGATCGCCGAAAATCTTGCCGGGCCGCAGAATGACTGCGGGTATTCTGTACTTGACCACATAACCACTCACGAGCCGTTCCGCTGCGAGCTTCGCTTGTGTGTAGTAGCCCCGTTCCTCGGCGCGTGGCTCCAGCGGTCTAGTTTCATCAAGCACAGCGTCCGGGGGACCTCCAGCCCAGTCGAGAACTGACATGGAGCTCAAATAAACGAGTTTTTGTATACCGAATTTGCGGCATCCTTCCAACACGTTCTTCGTGCCGGTAATCGTCGCACACTGATGCTCAGGCCATGGGCCACTCATGGCCGCGCCCGCATGAATGACCGTGGTTGTCCCGCAGATCGCACGGTCGACAGTGTCGGGATCACCGAGATTGCCTACGATGACTTCTACATTGGGCGGCACCTGCGCCGGTGGCCTTCGCACCAGCAACCGAATCCCTTGCCCGGTATCTTGGAGCGCCCTGGCGACGGCACCTCCAAGGTTCCCGCCACCGCCCGTGATTAGAATTAACCCATGCTTCTTAACCTCGGTGGGGATCGAAACGTTCAGACTTCGAAGCCTGTCTTTATGTTCAGACTCCGCCGACCTACTAATTTTTTCGGTCCAGTAGACGGTGGATCGAGCGTCTTCTGGTAAGACCGGAGTGGAATTGCTACAGGCGAGCGATTCGTAGAAGACGCGGATCAGATTCTGGAGACCATGATAGGGCAACGCCCTACCCGTCAAGAAGCGTAGCGCGTTTTTGGGAACATCGAAAAGCATCGACGCCGAATCGGAGAGTGCATTGGCAACGCGTTCGATCGACTTGGGTAGGGGTAAGGAGGATCGAACCCCTTGCGACATCAGAAAGAGGTCTACGCGCAACACTCCTTTCGTGCCCTGGATGATGATCTGGTTTTGCAGGGGTCTTACATTCCAGGAAAGCTGGAATTGTCCGAGTCCCTCCCGGCATCGTACCAATGCGCGCCATTCATCAAATGCCAGGTTCGGGTCTCCTCCAAGTGATGCCCAATTGGCAGTGATGTCCTCAATCGGTCCAAGAAAAGCTTCAATTAGATAGAGGGCGTGGACTCCCAAATCTCGGAAAGGGTAGCTGGCGCTTCGATATTGTGGGGGCAGAGGGCCTCCCGCATATGGCGGATAGGCCGAACTTCGCAGGATGTCAACCGCAACGACCCGGCCGATTTTCCCGCCCCGCACGGTCTCGAGTGCGCGGTGCACTTGCGGATCGAAAAGAAGCGAGTGACCCACGCAAACCTTATTGCCACTTTGCTTCGCTGCTTCGACAATAGCGTCGCACTCGCCTGTGTCGAGTGCCAAAGGCTTCTCGACAAAAACGTGACAACCGAGGCGAAGCGCCTCTATCGCGATCGATGCATGGGTGTGAGGCGGAGTCAGAACATGTACGACATCCGCGCCCGCCTCGCGTAACGAGCTCAGCGACGAATAGGCTCTGGTCTTTGCAGAAGCCGCCCACCTACGGCATCTCTCCTCGTCGACGTCATACACGCCCATAAGCTCGACGTTTTTCAGCCGGCGCAGAGCGGCGAGGTGATATTCGGAAATATGCCCAGTTCCTACGAACGCTGCCCGCAACTTCATCTGCTGATTCCTTTGCTCTTGAGCAGACGACCAACATGCGTCGTCTCTCGTGCGGTTGCCTGCTCCCATGTTTCTACTCGCATCGCTTCACTCCGTTCGCGGTGGGACTCCGCGGAATCGCTGCGAACCGCGCACTCCACCGTTCGCTCAAATTCCTCGGGTCTATATACAATTAGTTATATCGCTCGTATTTTGCCCACATTCCCGCTGCTGCCCGCCAGATCGGCTTCAACCTTTCCCGTTCTTCGCTCCATGGTTACCGGTCAGTCCTGGCAAGCTGATGGTGAACCGCGCTCGTTTCCGCGGATTGTTTATCTCTTCCTGATATCCAATCCGACGCAATGGCCGTTTCCACGGGGTCCCGCCCGCGGCACAACGCTGAAACCGCACCGTACATTTGCCAAGCGGAAACAAAAAATGTTTCGGCCTGAACGTGAGCCGCCTCATCGGCAACCCAGCGGTATACATTTAACAGATCCTGATTCAACAACACTTCGGAGTTGGCTTCCTGCGTTCCGTGAGAGTACAACTTTACAAAAAGATCGCCTCCCAGTTGAGGGGCCAAATCGAACCATCGACGGACGCGGTGAGGAGTTGGCCGATCATACGCGGCCAGTTCACCGGTCTCCATGCGAGGGATGAATCGCCCCCTCCAGCGCAGTCCAAATGGCCCTGGAATCATCAGCAACTGCGGCATCATGCCGCCGCCGACGGAGGCAGCAGCCCCCTGGTCATAGGATTTCGGTTTGTGCAGATCGTCGCGGCACCAGTAAATCTTGTTCAGCGTTCTTGCCTGCGTCGGCGAGTTACCGGAAGGCATAGTAAAATCTGCATAGCATCCCAGATCGCGAAGAATTGCGATCTCGTCATTGAGACCGCACCAACGGCCATCAGGGCGAGAATTATTCAACGCCCAGTTACCGTGAATGAACCCGAAGGCGATACGACCTTCAATCCTGCGCAACAGCCCATGATCCTCCACTAACCTACGACAATACGTCGCCATCCGGCGGATGAACTCTTCACGCCCGCCTCCGTCGTGATGAATATGAACCTCGACATCGGCAATTCCTTCGCGCGTCATTTCCGCCAGCGATGAAATGAACTCGGGATGGTACTCTTCCTCGGGATAGAAGAATGAATACTTCGGAGTTTTGCCCGCTGAATCCTTCAGTTGTGAGGCGATCCTCGGCCACATCTCCCGCCAGCGCCTGACGCGCGAGCTAGCAGTAGCGAGATCCGCACCGCGCCAGAATGGCTCCCAATGATCGGTGATCGACAGCCACACCCGACGCACAGGCGGGCGACCACCAGCCACGCGGCGTATGCGATCCGCGCAGTAAGGACGCAACCATATCTCGGCATGGCGTGGCAGATCCATCAAAAGGTACAAGCAAACTTGGCTAATGTTAACACTTGCGCTTTGCTTGGCAACGGGGACGCGCAGGTGTCCAATCTTTCTGCCGCGATCTGTTCCCAACTTTGCCGTCTGAGTTGTGAAATCCCTTCGCTGTCCAAGGTGCGATCTAATGCCGCAGATAATCCTCGAACCAGCGCGACTGCTTCGTGTGGCGGGAGCAAGATGCCGCACTCGTTGTTTATCAGAAAGTGTGCCGCACGCAGCCAGGCCTCAACTGACCAGCACCTGTTTTGGGTACTGAATCGCGAGAATCGCGCGTCGATCGTCCTGCAGAACCTTTCTCGCATCTCAGCTTTCGCTACCTCCGGAATTCTTTGCTCGAACAGCCTTGGCCTGCTTCGTTCGTGTAAGACCTGCGAACAATTCCAGGTAGCGCCCGGCTACGCAGCCTGCATCGTATTTCGCGGCCGCGACCCGTGCGGCGATTTGACCCCGCTCTATCAGGTCGGAACAGCGCCGGGACGCCAACATCGCGTCAGCAAGCCCTTCGTAATTGCCTGGCGCACAGAACCACCCGAAAGAGCCCTCCTCTACGGCCTCGGCAATACCTCCGACGCGAGTTGATACGATCGGCAATCCCGCGGCCATCGCCTCAAGCACAACCATTGGTAACCCTTCGCTCGATGAGGAAACGACAAAAGCATCAAACGAACGGAGTACCTCGTCAACGTCGGGTCGCGCCGGCTCGATGCGCACTCGGCCTTGAACTCCAGCTCGGATGACATGGCGTCGCAGATCGTCCAAGAGGGGGCCGTCACCGACAATGTGTAATTCCGAATCAGGGGCACGTTCCTGGACAAGCCGAAACGCATCGATCAGCAGGTCATAACATTTTACGGGAACTAGCCTTCCGATCGCTCCAAAAACAAATGGTTGGTTGCTACCCGAGCGAGTGCGCTGGCAACGAAAGCGCACAACCGGTACACCATTTGGAATGACCCGGGTCGCTGCATGCCTGCCCGCCCACTGCGGTTCGATCTGCTGTTGAGCATGGCGCGACACGAAAACGATCTCATCTGTCAAAGAAAGCAGCCAACGGAAGTAACGTTCCCGGTACTCCGCGCCCCGAGACGAAACTGGACTGTGGCGCGTGTTGACGACAGGAATGCGAGCCAGCCATGCTGCCGGGGCGCCGTAATAGTGCGCGGACGGATTATGAGTATGGAGGACATCCGCCCCATCACGAATCAGGGAGTATGCGATTTGCGCCACGGCTCGAACCGACCTGCCAGGGCTCTTGTTGAAACAAGTCACGCGAATGCCGTTGGCGCGAGCCTCCAAAGCTAGATCGCCTTCGGCCTCGATGCAGTACAGCAGAGGCTCATGTCCAAAATCGCGTTGAGCGAGCGCCAGGTTCAGCGCCATCCGTTCTGCACCTCCGACTGCCAAACTGTTGAGCAGTTGCACGATGCGCAAACGTGGACGCTCGCGCCCATGTTGCTCACCATGGGCACCCTGTTCGAAGTCGCATGTGATGATGTGTCCTTGCACGCCTACTCCGAAGGTAGCCAAATCTTCCGAAGATCGTCGCCCTTTACGAGGAAGTGCCAGAAACCTGCGATGGCTGCGGCATTCAACAGGCAGATTGCCGCAACCGGCCCAGCGATTTTGCGCAACACGCGGGCCTGCGCTCGCATCCCTAGCACGCCAAGCAGATAGAACCCGAGCTGCGCCAGCGTCAGCCAGCGATAAAGTTGCCAATGGGATAGGGCCAGCGAGGAGGCCAGTGCGAATACCAGGAACGCCGGCACGATGAGGCGCAGCAGTTTGTGGGAAACGAATTGAAGGCGAACCCTATTAGTGCGCCCGAGGAGCCAAGGTGCGATACGAACGAGTTGGAAATTCCCAGCCAAGGTGCGCACCTTGCGACGAAATTCGCCATGCGCCGTCTTCGGCCACGTATCCCAAACGTGCGCGCCTGCGTCCAGTACCGAGCGATAGCCCTGGCGCACGACCGCCAGTGGTTGGAGCATGTCGTCAAGAATCAAGCCCTCGGGCATGGTCACGGCCAGCGAGCGCCGAACGCCATAGAAACCGCCATACACGCCCACGGCTGAGTCTATCGCGCTTTCAGATTTCCGGACCCACTGTTCGTAGCGCCAATACAGTCCGCTCACTGCACCTGACCCGGCGTCATGATCACCGCTCCTCAGATGCAGTTCTCCGGCGACGGCGCCCACGCTGGGATCAGCAAAATTGGTCACCAGTCGCGCAAGAGCGCCCGTTTCCAGGCGAGGCCGAATATCGATGAAGACGAGAATCTCGTGGCGCGCTTCGAGGATGGCTTGGTTGAGTGCCGCCGACTTGCCGCGATGCTCAGGCAATCGCCAGGTCCTCAGCCGGGGATGTCGAATTCCCTCCAAAATTATGTCGGTCTCATCGGTGGAACCATCCGAGACGATCAGCACCTCGACCAGCGCCTCGGGATAATCGAGCGTCAGAAGATGTTCAATCTTCTCTTGGAGCAGCGCCCCGCCGTTGTGGACCGCCATGATGAGACTGACCGACGGCTGGGTCTCCTGCCGGTGCCAGGGACGCGGTCTCCAGCGGCTGATCAGCCAAACAACGATGGGATAGCCGATATATACATACGCTACCAGCGCGGCACAGGTCCAAAACACCACCGTCATCGTTCGCCTCGCTGCAGCCGCTCCAAAAAAGTACTCAGTGCGATCCTGTAATACTGGAATAGACAACGCTACTGAACTCAGACCAATCCTCGCTACAGCAAAACCCGACGCTCCACTGGTTGCTCTGCCGGCGGTGGCAAACGCAGCCACCATAGTGTTTCCGCATGCCCGCTCCGCAAAAAAGGTCATCCCACAAACAAGCAAGAAGATCGCTAGTTTCTTTGCTCTGGCGTTCACTGTAAGTTGATCCTTTCAGTCTCTTCTGGGATGGGGGGCGAATTGTAAGGGCTCGAAGCGAGGCTAGGCTGCTCCAACGCCGGACCAGTCGACCGCGCTGAAAGCGGAACCTGCTCGTTTGTGGCTGTGTAATTCAATAGCTTCGTTTGCACACCATAAACCCATTCTAAGTCACCTCTAGTACTGCATCCGACAGACCAAAAGCGTGCCTATCGGCGAGCGAGCGAATAAGCTAAAAGATGGGTTTGGGCCCATTCTTAGCGCCGATTTGGCTGTTTCTGGCATGTATTAAGGGAAAATCTTTTCTCTGGGAGGCAAATGATTTCACTGCCTACCCGGGGGATTTGCTCATAAGTGCAAAGAAAGGGACTAGTTAGATTGAATCTTGGGGTGGGGCTGCTGAACGGCAAGGAACCGCCCGCCTTGGTGGTTTGGGGTGAGCCCGCTGTGCTGAGTGTGATGAGTTGGTCAGCTCTTAACATTTTCGTTGGGATCGGAAGCGAGAGCTCGGTAGGGAGGCCGCTGTTCCAGCTTCCCTCCAGGCCACAGAAAAAAATGGCCTCTTGAGGTAACCGCTCGAGTAACCGGACTTGTACATGCCAGGCCCATTGTGACGTACTCCATCTTTATCCTTGCCAGGATCTGGGCGCTTGAAGGTTCCCACAACTCGTTGCTCGCGATCCAGTCACCCTGGAGTCCGGAGAGCCGCCGTTCTAGGCACTGGTCCCGGAAGCTTCCATATCCGTGGAAACGCGGCAGTGGCCCCAGCGAGCGTAGCGCCCTTTTCTGTGGGCGCTAACTAATTAGCAGCCATCTGTTTTGACGCATGAGCGCTAATCGAATGCGAAACGGGTCTTCGAAAGTTAGGCAGGCACGCCCTGCGGTTGTGTATCGTTTTTGCGACGAACAGAGCTAATGCGTTTTCGAATTGTCATACCCGGCTTCCCAGCAATAGACAGCAGCAGCTTCGCCCAGACCACCATCGAAAGCGGGCGTCCCCGCCGGGCACGCCAGTACATTTCGCGGGAGCGCGCAAATTCATTGCGCCAATAAAAACGGTCGCCAGCGAGTTCAAAGACTTGAGACGCGATTTCGGCCTCCTCGAGGAGGTTATCGCAGACCCGACCCAGCCGTTCTTCGAAATCGTTGAGTGAAATCGAAGACGTAGCACCACGCACAGAGAAGCTGACGAGCGCACGGGAAAACTGTTCCGCTATCGCGCGTCTCGCGCGCCTCGCGACTGCAATCGCCCCAACGCGTTCTGCTTCACGACGTATGCGCCATGGCAAAATTAGGTCATCTTCGACACAGGCGCGAATATTCTGTTGCCGCAGGGCGTTGGTCATACTGAGATCGTGAATCCGATAGTCCACCATGGGTTCAGCAAAGTAGCCGACATCATAATGAAGCGCGAATAGGCACCACAGATACCAGTCGCCTCCGTATGGCATATCCTCAGGGAATGCCCCTAGTTGCTCATAACACTGTCTTCGCACCATTCCGGACGGGGCTAGGATGAAATTGTCGTCGAGCAAGTCATTGAGGAATTGACGCCCGTTCAGTATCGCGTCTTGCGGCCGGTAAGCGGTCCATTTCAGGAGCCCCGTATCGTTCGAGTCATGCAGCCCATGACCGGGACAGAAAGCGTAACCGATCTCCGGGTGAGCGTCCATTAGGCTCACATAGCGTTGCAGCACGTAATCGCAGCGCAAGCGGTCGTCGGCGGAGATGAGCCAGATATACTCACCTTGCGCGAGCCCGATACCTTTGTTGTAATTGCGTAGATGTCCCAAATTGGGCTCGTTGCGCACGTACCTGACCCGCGCGTCCCCAAAAGAACTCCCCACCTCCGGGGTATTGTCCGGCGAGCAGTCGTCCATGATCAGAACCTCGAAATCGGTATAGGTCTGAGAAAGGATCGACTGCACGCATTCAGCTAAAAGATGGCCAAGCCTGTAGCAGGGGACAATGAAGGAAACCTTGGGGTTCACAACAGTCGGTCCCTTTCGCCCACGCTAACGACGACGCCCGGCCGGGAACTCGGCAATTCACCGAAGAGCACGCGGGCACTAGGGTTTAGGTGAACCAGCCCGTTTGACTTCCGATCTCCTGTCATTACGGCTTGTTTCAGATTCATGTTGCAGTACAGGTAGAACTCGTCGAATTCGCTGGTGACCGTGAACCCGATTCGGAAAACGTCATTCTGCAAGTTCAGATCGACCCCAAACTCGATTGTCGCGGCTTCTTGGGGTCCCAGCGTCAGGCGATCGTCAGTATGGCGACTGGTGGCGGTGTCAAACAGAGGCTGCCCATCTTTCGTGTGAATCAAGAGACCGGCGTGCGCCCGGTTCACTGGTTGAAGTGCCCGGACAACCACTTTGAAAACCGCTCTCTCGCCCGGCTCAAAAACCTCACGCGGCCGGCCCTCGGCGTCCGTCAACTGAATATCCTCGATGGACAGATACTTTGTCTCGCGGGACTCCTCATAAAACGCGTAGTACTTGGAGATGGCAGTACGCACATCGCCCTGAAAAACCGGTTCACCCCGATTGAGCAACAACGCCGTCGTGCATAGACTGCTGATCGCCGCCAGATTGTGCGACACGAAAACCAGCGTCGTTCCATTGCTCGTGAATTCGCGCATCTTGCTAAAGCATTTTTCCTGAAAGTGGTAATCACCGACGCTCAGTACCTCGTCCACGATCAACACCTCGGGTTCCAGGTGCGCCGCCACGGCGAACCCGAGACGCGCGTACATGCCGGAGGAGTAGCGCTTCACGGGGGTGTCGAGAAAATCCTGAAGTTCGCAGAAATCGACAATCGAATCGAACTTCTTGTCAATCTCTGCGCGTTTCATCCCGAGGATCGTTCCGTTTAAGTAGATGTTCTCGCGGCCGGTGAGGTCAGGATGAAATCCGGCGCCCAATTCAATCAGGGCACCCATACGGCCGTGAACTTGAACGCTGCCGGTATCCGGCTTGAGAATGCGGCTGAGCAACTTCAGCGTGGTGCTCTTCCCCGATCCATTTGGCCCGATGATGCCGATCGCCTCACCCCGACGCAGTTGAAATGAGACGTCGTGCAACGCCCAGAATTCCCGAGACGTCAACTGTACCGACTTCTCGCGGGAAAGCAGTCGGCGAGTGGCTGCCGGAATCAGGTCGCGGAGGGAATCATAGCGCTCACCGCGGCGAAATTTTTTCCAGACGTTCTGAAAGCGGACAGAAATTTCGGTCATGATTAGATCTCTTGGGCAAAAAGAGGTTCCGCCCGCTTAAAGATTAGCCAGGAAACAAGTAGGCCAATGACAGCGCACCCTGCAGCGTATGCCAGCCAGCCAAAGCTGGGGGCCCGCTGCAGCACGACAACATCGTTTATCGCTTCCAGAATCGAGGCGACTGGATTGAGAAGCAAGGCTGGCGCCCACTTTCCAAAAGCGCGCGCACTGTACAACACCGGTGTGAACAAAATACCGTATGTGAATAGCACCTCCACGATGTATTTCACGTCGCGGAAAAACAAATTCGCGCAAGAAAGCACAACGGCCACGCTCGCCGTGATCATAAACAGCAGAACGACAATGAGTGGCGTCCAGAGCAACTGCACCGAAAGGCCGGCCCTTCCGATTAACATCAGCAAACCGAGGAATACGGTAGCGACAAGAAAATCAAAAAAATTGGCGAACACGCAAGCCAGCGGCAGAATCTCGCGAGGAAAGTAAATCTTCGTAACTAGGTTTTGGTTCGTGATCAGTGAGTTCGCGCCAAACTTTACGGCACTAGCGAAGAACGCCCACATCACGGCCTTTACCGACACCGACAGCAGATCGGGAATAGTGAGGGGAGAGTGCGAGGCAAAGGAGTAGGCTTGCTTCATCAACATACCTGCTCCAACGATCAGAATGGGCATCAGAATCGCCCACAGTAGTCCCATCACAGACTGCTTGTACCGTATGCGAATCTCCTTCCAAGTGAGCATGTACAGGAGATCAAAGCTATTTATCAATTCATGAATTGCGGTCATGGATATCCGTCAGTCCGACATTTCGCCCAGGCAGGCAGATTTCGGACACACAGTTCGAGACAGCCTGCGGCCAAGCGAAACTGTCAATCCGTAAGAGCACGCAAGTAGCCAATGCCGTGCCGCTTGGACCCCTCGTTTGTTCCATTCGGCCAAGTTTACCAGCTCTGTGTGCACTCTTACCTACGATTCGTGGAAGGTGCGCCGGCAAGTTGCAAGTCCTTGGACACTATGTGAACCTTTCTTACCATCCGCATTTATGCTCCGTACGGTAATCGGTAGCAATGCGGACGGTAGAAGAAGCCGACCATCAACCACCCTGTCAAGGGTACATCAAATGCCGCAATAGGATGTCGCAGAGCCTTCAGGACTGTATGCGGCTCGCCAATAGCGATACCCGGGAATAAATACCCAGCAGGCGAATTGCAAAGGCACGTTCCTGGCAATTTCACCTAAATTCTCCCGTCTACAGCGATAGCCTGAGTTGTCCATCTGACACGCATAATCATGTAAACAGTAAGCAGCGAAACGGCACACAAAGCGGCGTCGAGCCGCAGCAGTTGGCGGGGGAGGTGATCGCTTTCTATACCCGGCTGCCGTTGGTAAATGCCTGCAGCGCAGTGGCGAGTGGCGAATCCGACCAGCAGAAAAAACGTAACGGTGTACGGACGCGACAGAAAGAATGCCGCTGAGAGACACCCACCAAAACTGGCGCGCGCCGGCGGCCACGGACCAACGTCGCAGCCGTTCGGCCTCCTCGCGCACCTTGCTGCTTTCAAGAGCGGCCTTCGCATCGCCTGGGGTCTCTTGGTGGTGTGAGATTCCTCGGGTGATACCCCACCGCTCTGCTCAGGTGCGTCCGTTCCTCCTATTTCTCGTTCTTGAAAAGAGCGAATGATCGCGCTCAGGCCCGCGATACTGAGCACAATTAACTCCATCCAGAAGAAATAGCCAAACAGTCCGAGTTCGGCGGGACAATTGATGAAAGTGTTGTGCGCGACTATCGAAGGGCTCAGCGAAATTGCCAGTAGCCAACCCCGGCCAACCTACAACCCGCACTCGACCGCATCCGCTCATTTAGCTCAATCAAGTTGGAACGGCACTAGTTGCTCTTCTCGACATAGCCTTGCCAAGCCTGCATTCACTTGCGGACCCGCCTAGGCTTCGTGAAACCACTCCGTGTGTCAAGGGCACCGACATCGGAGTCAGAAGCGGGTGGCCGAGAAGAATCTTCTGAACGGGATGAAACAGCGCCTGACCCTTGTGGCATGAGCGACAAGGCGGCGCTGCTTGGTCCACCGAAGTCATCCCAAAACATACCGTTGCCGGCCGCCGCTCCCGTTGTGCCGTTGCTGCACGTCGAAGAGCAGACCTTCACCCAATCGATATAACCTGTGTTGGGGTATGTATAGCCTGTGGGATTACCACCGAGAATTCCGCCGATAGCAGCGTTCATGATGAGAAACATATGATCGGTGACCTTCTGATTCGACGTGCAAACCGATACTCCATCCACAAGCCACGTTAGGCCTGATGAAGTCCAGTTCAATTCGTAAACGTGGTAATTTGTCGTCGGGTCAGTGATTCCGGGGAAAAGGCAGTTGGGACCTGAAATGCCCGATTCATAGATATTTGAGTGCAGTACATTGTTGCTTCCGGAACCAGATGTAACTCCCCCACTTATTGATTGCCCCTCAACAATGTCGATCTCCCCGGAACCGTTCGAGTCCCAATTGCAAGTACCGATATTATCCGGACTTGTGGGGTTGGTTGCTTGGCAGTTACTACCCAAGAGCCAAATCGCGGGCCAACCCAGATTCAATTTCGCTCGAACTTGAATGTCCCCGTACTGAACGTTGAAACTGGTCCATTGAACCGCTCCTGAACTGTACTGCGATGTGCATCGATATACGCTTCCGCCCTGCGCTGTGCATGAGATAAAACTCCCAGCCGGCTGATCCCCGCCGACATATGTGCCTGTGGCCACATTAGTGCCCTGTTGCTCGGTGAGCACAAGATTGCCCCCGGAAACGTTGACGTTAGCCGTCTGATAATTCTCCGCTTCGGAGTTTGAACCGTCGCCGGGCCGGTTGAGTACTGTCCATGCGCTGTTGATCTGCCCTGTGGCGGTGAAGTTCACTCCCGTCACACTAGCGTTGCTGATGGTCACGGCCTGGCTCGTGGGGCTGAAGGTGGCCGTCTGGCTGCTCGGCGTGATGGTATAGGAGCCGTTCGCCAGCGCGGTGAAGCTGTAATTGCCGGAAAAGTCAGCTGTTGTGCTCGAGCTGGCCCCGCCGCTCAAAGTTGCGATCGATCCCGCGCCGGTGGCGGCTGGGCTGATGTTGCCCGAAATGGTGTAAGTGGGAGCGACGGCTGTGGCGGTAAAATTCACCCCCGTCACGTTGGCGCCGTTGATGGTTACCGCCTGACTGGTGGGGTTGAAGCTATAGCCAGAGTGGCCGGGAGTGAGCGCATAGTTCCCGTTTGTTAGAGCAGCGAAACTGTAATTCCCTGAACCATCAGAAGTTGTAGAGGCGCTGGCCACCCCACTCAGTGTCACGGTCGACCCTGCCCCGCCCGCCGCTGGAGTCAGGGTTCCTGACAAACTGAAAGTCTGGGCCGCCGCCGTGAAGTTGACAGCCGTGACGTTGGCTCCGTTGACGGTAACACTCTGACTGCTCGGGCCTATCGTGAATCCGGCCTTGCTGGGCGTCACCGTGTAGTTTCCATTGGCCAACCCACTGAAGGTGTAATTGCCCGAAGCGTTTGCGGTGGTGGTCGCATTCGCAGTCCCGCCCAACGCTACTGTAGCCCCACTTCCACCGGCGATCGTCCCTGAAATGCTGTACGTTTGCGCCGTCGCAGTGAAGGCTATACCCGTGACGTTCGCTCCATTCACCGTGACCGATTGGCTTGCCGGGCTAAAGGTCAAACCCGCTTTACTTGGCGCGACCGTGTAATTTCCGTTCGTCAATCCGCTGAAATTGAAATTGCCCGAGCCATCCGCCGCGGTGGAGACGCTGGCTGCGCCACTCAGCGTCACCGTCGCACCACTGCCCCCAGTAACCGTACCGGAGACGCTAAAGGTCTGCGCTGTTGCTGTGAAAAGAACTCCGGTGAGGTTCGCCCCATTCACCGTGACCGATTGACTTGCCGGGCTAAAGGTCAAACCCGCTTTGCTGGGCGTGACGGTGTAGCTGCCGTTCGCTAATCCCGAAAAATTGAAATTGCCTGACCCATCCGCGGTGGTCGACGCGCTCGCACCACCGCTCAGGGCAACCGTGGTCCCACTACCGCCGGTGACCGTGCCGGATAGGCTATATGTTTGCGGAGTTGGGGTGGGGTTCGTATTCTGGCCGCTCATAACTCCCGAGCAGCCCCAAATCGCAGTCAGCTGCAGGAACGCCATCCCGAGCAAGAACGCCTGCTTGACGGCAGGATTGGATTTCCGCTGTAAGGCTTGATTATCCATCAGTAACTCTGCAAAACAAATGCGCCGGCTGCATCCCTCCAACTCGCCCACAACTAAGCGTAGTGGCAAACACATGGCCAGAAATACTGGCGTAAGGTCTAGATTGAGTACAGGTTGCTGTACTGTCCCATCGCCAGCCGACGGAGGGGTAATAAGTGTGGCACAAAACTCTCGGAAATCTCTACTTTTTCGATATTTTGATCGTGTCTCAATTTGACTGTTAGCGGTCTGATTTTGGTACTCAGGGGTATGGCATACTGTGTCCACGCCGAAGCGTCCGCACGACCCGAATCAACTCGCTAAGCTGATCGTGGATATTGCATCTGGCGGAGCAGCAGACTCTACTAGCGAGCGAAAACGAAAACGGGGGCTGAAAAGTGGGAAGACAAGGGCAAAGCACCTGTCGCGAGAAGAGCGCCAACATATCTGGAGCTCGCTTGTGGCTGAGAATCTATGGTCCCCAACTAATTCCGCTGGAATTCACATTAATGGGTTCAACGTCCAAGCGGAAATTTGTCTGCCTACCGTTGATCGTGATAGAGCCTGCTGAGCTGGACATGCCCTTGTTGAACACGATCGAGTGGTTGGCATCCAGCGTCACCGTGAATGTCCCGTTGGTCGGGTTACCTGGGTTCGAATCCAGCGCCACTGGAGAGATATTTGCCGCGCTCGCGTCCCTCGCCTGCAGCACAGTTAGCAAGTAACTCCTCGCGCTGCCCGGGTTGGCGTTGGTCGCCTCAATGCGGTACTGCCCCGGCCCTCCTTCGGTCACTACTTTGAGCAAAGGAGACAAAGGCTCGAGCATCGTCATTCGCAATGCCTCAGCACCATTGGTGATTGTAACGTGCTGCGCATCTTCAATCGTTGGGGCAGTCTCCGAATGCAGCAGGAACGTCGTACTCGTACTGGCACTATTGGTGTTCAATCGGTCCATAATGACCGTGGTGTCTAGGTCCCGTACGAAGACGAATTCGCGCACCCAGCTTTTTGGGGAAGACAAGCCAAGATTCACTTTTGCATAGCTGTATCCAGGTTTGCTCTCCAGGCGGTCAACGATGATATTTCCCGACCCGGCTTTGGTATCAGAACCGCCGAATAGAATACTGTTGTGAGCATACGGCGAGTTTGTGTCCACAGACCCGCTGCCGCCGAAACCCGCGACTGCTTGCGCGTAGCCCACCGATTCTCGCGTCAGCCATCTGCCGTTCTTCCAGATCTGGAACGTGCCCCAGTCCTCATGATTGTGGCCGACACCATTGGGCGCGCCCATCTGCCACATGGATCGAGTATTGGCGGCGGTCCACCCGCTCTGCACATACATCTGTTGGTAACCTGGCGCATAAAAATCCAGCGGCAGAGAAGAAAAACTGGCTGAAGGTCCTCCGTTATCGAGGGCTCCTACCCAAGGATTGGGAGTCGCGCCTGTCATGGAAATCCACTGCCGCGCGTACTTGGAAAGATTGGTGCCGCTCCAATAATTTGCGGCCGTATACATGAAATCCGCGTAGTAACTTCCCTGGAGAACTTCGTCTCCGTTTACCCAGTTCTCGTCATCCGCCCATGGAAACGGCTGCCACCCCAAGCTTTCCGATTGGGCCATCGGGGTCTCGTAAATGAGCCAGTAGACAAAACTTGGGAAGAAATTGTTCTCGTTGTAGACGTCCCGGCCCATCTGCTTTGCTGACACAAATGGAAGGATGGAGTACCAGGCGAGGTATCTTCCGTATTCACTGCCCTCTTCAGGCATTCCACCAAGGCCGCCTGCCGGTCCAGGACGATTCGAGACGGGAACGAAGTGTTTCGTCCAACGGCTTGCTAAACCGTCATCCAGCCACGCCTTGCCGTTCGTTTGGTCCTGATCGTAGATCACCATTCCCCATGTGATGTTATTGCGGATATAACCCCAATTGTAATTGCTGAATGGCATGTCTGGACCGCCCCATTGCCGAACCTCATGGCTCTGATTGAGCACCCTCATGTAGTGGTTCCAATTCCCCATCAACTTGTTCTTTTGCATCGTCGTAAGCTGGCTGTAACACCAGTCGAAGGCTGCGACGATTACGGCGTCTCCATTCTGTCGGGGTCCGTCCGGTCCAGCCCCTTGTAACTGCGCATCCGTATAAGTCTGTCCAAGGGCATTCGTGATCACCACCTGGCAATCGGCCGCGTTGCTCGTCATAAGATAGTGGGCCGCGAGGGAGAGGAAATATCGCTCGTCGCCCGTTTCTCTCGGCTTAAACGGATGTGTTTGATACCACTTCCGGGCCTGCGCCAAGTTCGCTTCGTTAAACCAAATCCTCGGATGGGTCGTTGGAATAGAGAGTCCGTGCACGCCGCTAGCGATGATGCCGGTCGCGTGGACCGTCGTCGACTTGGTACTATCGGCTAGACTGGTCGCTGTCGTGGCGTATTCGCCGACGGGCGAGGGCGGCTTATGCTTCACGGTGTTGCCTGTGCTTGCAATCGATCCAGCATTGGCAGTCCCGGTCGCAGCCGCATTTGGGCTTCTCGGGACGGCGACCGTTGAGATGTAACTGGCCCCGGCGAATAGGATCGCCGTCGGTGTTTTAATTTTGAGCGATACGGAGTCAAGAGAGGAATGACCAACCCGACTAGTTGAACCCGCTGCGTACCACGCCAATGTGAAAAGAAACGCTCTGGCAATGACTGAAAGAACGCCGCACTGCAGGCAGAACCTCACAAAGGGCTTCATGTCCAGCCTCTGGAATCGACTACAGCCTAACTCAAGACAATTCACTTACAAAAGAGAGTCGCAGCAAGCCGCTTGTCACAATTGAGGTCGTTGACCAAGCCAGAATCGAGGTTTCGGGCTAGAGAGCGGCTCCGCCCCGCCTGGCATAGAAGGAAAAGAAACGCGATTTCAAGGCAATGCAGCGCTCGCTTGTGGCTGAGAATCTATGGTCCCCAACTAACTTCTCTCGATGGCTTGCGCGCAAGTAAGTGCCGTTGGCAGACGCAATTACCTTCGCATCAAAGCGTTCTACGGCAGTGAGAACGCCGGGAAGACTCAAATCTGGATCGCCGTCTCGATTTATGTGCTAGTGGCCATACGAATTACAGCCTTTTTCTCGGCATTCAATTTGTTATAAACTGCCAGACAAGGGCCCAATGAAACTTTTCATCTTTACAGTCGCGTTGATTCTGTGCCCAGCGGCGCAGTCGCAACTTCCTCAAATCGCAGGGCAGGCGGACGGGTCTCCATTTGCGCAGCAAGGGAATAAAATCTAACACATGCCAAAATCATCGCCTCCGGCTCCAGAAGGTCCTGCAAGCGCGATTTCAGCAGGCAGACCATGGAATCGACTCGCGGCGTCGCAAGGTGTGCTCCTCATCCTTCTGATCGGCTTCCTTTATTACCGGATCGTCGTGAAATTAGTACTGCAGTGGGCAAACGATCCGAACTACTCTCACGGTTTTCTTATTGTCATTTTCAGTTTTTGGATTGTTTGGCACGAGAGAAAGCACCTAGCGGACGTGCCAATTAAACCTAGTCGGTTCGGTTTCTTCGTCATTGTGGGTGGAATGGTGATTTTGGTGCTTGGGGTATTCGGTGCAGAGAATTTTCTCTCTCGCACTTCACTCTTGTTGGTGCTTGCAGGCATGATTATTTATTTCCGCGGCTGGAGGTTTTTCCGAGCCGTGCTGTTTCCCTGGGCGAGTCTATTCTTGATGATCCCTATCCCATCGATTGTCTTCAATCAGGCCGCACTCCCGTTGCAGTTTCAAGCTTCGAAGCTGGCCAGTAGCTTGCTCGGGCTAGTTGGCGTTCCCGTTTTCCGCGAAGGTAATATTATCCATCTTCCCTCAATTACCCTGGACGTTGCTGAAGCGTGTGCTGGGATCCGCTCGCTCGTTTCGCTCTTCACGCTAGCACTCGTTTATGGTTACTTCTTCGAGCCACGCATCTCTCGGCGGGCGTTGCTGACCCTGTCCGCAGTCCCGATTGCGGTGATTGCTAATGGTTTTCGGATCATGGGAACCGGAATTCTTGGTGAGTACTGGAGCTCCGAGAAGGCCGAAGGCTTCTTTCACTCCTTTTCAGCACTACTGATCTTTCTTGTCTCAATCGGTCTGTTGCTTGCATTTCATAAAGCTCTATCTTGGCTGGGCCGTCCCACTACAGCGAGGGAAGTCTGATGCTCTGCTTGAGTACTTGGCAGAGATTCCTCCCGGTGGCACTACTCCTGGCAGCAACTGCTCTCCTCTTAAACGGTCGAGACAGGAACGAACTTCTTCCGGCGCATGAAGAATTGTCTTCGTTTCCGGTGCAAGTCGGAAAGCTGAAGGGTAGGGACTTTGCGCTGAGCTCCGATGAACTGGAAGTGTTGGGGCCGGGCCAATTCTTGCTGCGCGAGTATGCAGGTTCAGCCAACGAGCCACCGTTAAGCTTGTTCATTGCTTTCTTCCCCTCACAACGGTCCGGCGATACAATTCACTCTCCAAAAAATTGCATCCCAGGGTCCGGGTGGATCCCGATCACGTCCGGCCGTATCCCGCTGCAGGGAGCTGACGGCTCGATTATTTCGATCAACCGCTACGTCATCGGCAAGGGAAACGAACGGGACCTGGTGTTCTATTGGTATCAGGCGCACGGCCGCGTCACACCCAGCGAGTACTGGGCCAAGTATTTCCTAGTCAAAGACGCCATTGAGCTCAACCGCACGGATGGCGCGCTGATACGCGTTGTTGTTCCGGTTGAGGGCGGTGATGAAGGTGCGGCGCAAGCCGGGGGGCTTCAATTCATCCGCCAAATCCTGCCTCTTCTGGACTCCTCTATTCCCCGTTGATGCAGTTGCTCATAGGGCTGGTCCCGCCCCAAACCAAAATCTTCAAGCGATCGCCGCGCCGCGAACGGCACACGAACAAATGTCCACTCAGCGGATCTTCGCCGATCTCCACCTTGACACGCTCCGCCCGTCGATCAAAGCCGCAGCGCCTGCAAGCTGGGCAACCCGATCATGCCCACGACTCCACCGCCAACAGTAACGCCCGTAAATCCGCGCCGCATCCAGGTTCCACCACAAGGCTGCGATCGTCTTGAGCCGAACCTCAATCGCCGCGCCGCGCGACGCCCTTGCCGCCGCTGCGGCTGCCCCCAGTTTCACTTCCACGAACTTGGCTGCACGCGGCCTGGCTCAGGCGTTTATTCCAAGTGAAGAACTGTGGGGCGCTTACGCGACGCTCGCGGCAAAACCCCGCCACGTTCTGCCCGCTCCCGGCCTGCTCGGAAACCACCTTCCGCCACTTCCTCCACGCCTTCTTTCCGCGCTCTCTCATGCCGCAAGATTGCTATCTCCCGCAGCCATCCGCAAGATCCCGTTCACGTATCGCTCACACAAAAACTACCACTCTCCCAGCCATGTTGTTGAGATTTTCTGAGCTTCAACTTACGGCGCGGTTTTTGTACGGTTGAATATTCTAAATCCTTTTGGAAGACGGCTGAGCGCCGGAAGCTTCATGCCTTTTGTCCAACCAAGTCCACGGACGTACTTGCGAGCTGCTCGTGAGAATATCTGCCAAACTCAGGCGCAATCGCCATTGTTTTTAACTGCAGCAAGAGGTGTGGTTTGGGCGTAAATTTGTACAAAATCAATTTTAATCCGGATTGCTCAAGTATTTCAGCGAAGTCCTCCGGTCGTAACCTATTCTGGTATAGCAAAGAATTGTTCCACAATCTCCACTTGCGCTCGGAGTATCGCAAATAGTTAATCGACGATATACCGGAATCAAAGTACGCATAATGGTCTCCACAATTTGCGCTGTGCACTGACAGGCCACCTGACTTCAAAATTCGGTGACTTTCCATCATGATCTGCGAGATGGCGGCGCTTGGGACATGCTCAAGGACACTATTCGAATATAGACAATCCACGCCACAATCAGGCAGAGCCGTCCGAGTTGCGTCGCCTGGGGCAATGTACTGTACTCGAGCCGTGCGAAGAAGCTCCGCAATCGTCCTGCATTGCTTCAGTTTTTCGTAGTCGGATGCTACTTCTGCAAAACTTCTGCCGGCAAGATCTGAGATGAGCTGGAGATGTTCACGCAAACGGTAAAGCATGCGGAAAGTAAGATTCTCACTCAGGTGTGGAATAATATCGAACGTCTTGCAGCTTGCGGCCCCAGCCAACGAGTAACAGAATGGCAGGGTTGGAAACCATCCAGTCCCTACTTCCACATAGTCACGACCGGCCACGCCAACACCCAGATGCCGAATATGGGAAACAAGAACAGCCCAATCGTTCACAATCTTGTCATCGACGTTGGCCTCAAAATCTCGCAGACCCCCGAATGTAGTTTGGAGAGTGTCATTGAGCGCAGTTCCGCCGGGAACAGCGCTCAAAAGGCCTTGAACAATCCCTTTGACCCTCCAATTCATGCTCAAATATTAGCATAGTAACTCACTAGGTTTTCCGCAGCTGCAAGTCCAGGAGTTTGGTTCACGCAGTGGTAGAATTGGCGTATCGGGTTCAGGCTAAGAGACCTCTGATCACAAAGAGGTGAGGAGAACTGCGCAAGCCGATCGTAACATGGGGTTTTTCTTCAGCCTACTGTATATTGCCTTGGCCATCCTCTCGCCTGGCGAAGCAGTGCCAGCTCTGGCACCCTATCGTATCCAGCTCTGGTTGGCCCTGGCAGCAATTCTTACTTCATTTCCGGCTATTCTCGAAGGGCGCGCATTCTTTGTCGCACAAGCTGGCTTCCTTCTCGCCGTGATTTTTGGACTGGTCGGCTCGTTCGTCTGGATGGGGTGGTTTGGTGGCATCCTGCCGGCACTGACCGAGTTCATGCCGAACGCGATTGTATTCTATTTGGTAGTAGCCAATCTTAGAACGATCGCACGTTTACGAATGCTCGTTTCCGTTCTTGTGCTTATCTCGCTGTATATGGTCATCCGGGGTGGTATTGCCTATATTGGAGGTAATCCGAATGATCCAATGGTCCTTGCGCAATGGAATGAAGGCAATACCGCCTGGTTCCCGCGTATGCGCGCGTTTGGATTTCTTAATGATCCGAATGATTTAGCGCAGTTCCTAATTACCATTGCGCCACTTCTCTGGCTCCAGTGGCAAACCAAGAGATTCCTGAGGAATGCTTGGCGTGTTCTTCTGCCTGCCGCCGTTTTGCTGCTCGGAGTTTTTCTCACACATTCGCGCGGCGGAATCGTTGCGCTAGCCGCAGTCCTTCTGTTCGCTTTGAAGGACAGAATCGGTCGAACGCGATCGATCGTTCTTGCAGTGCTCGCTTTTATCATAATGCAAGTCTCTAATTTTTCCGGAGGTCGTGATGTGTCGATGGGGGCTGGGACGGATCGAATAGACGCGTGGTCGCAGGGGTTGGAGATGTTTCGTTCGTCGCCACTATTTGGGATAGGCTACAAACAATTTTTCGAGAATTACGGCCTGCAGGCTCACAATACGTTCATACATTGTGCTGCCGAGCTTGGATTCTTTGGCTATTTCTTCTGGATGGCGCTCATCGTGTTTAGTTTCTCAGACTTGTCTATCCTTGCTCACAACTCTTTGTCCCAGCGGGATAATTATTCGAATGCTTCATTAGAGCAAAGCGCGGAACATGCCCAGTTCAAAAGTGCCACAATCGCGGCGGCTCAAAGTTCAGAAATAACCTCCGATCCCTTGGGCGACCCCAACACATCGGGAGAAGGGGAAAAAAGCGATAGACTCCCGCGTTTGGCGACAGTTTTGAGAATTTCGTTCGTTGGATATTTGATAGCCTCATTCTTCCTGTCTCGAGCGTACACAATCACACTGTTTCTGTTAGTGGGGATGGCGGCGGCACTACGATTGCTTGCGGCTTCGGAAGGAAATTTTGTTCCGCGGCGGTCTTCGCGGCGATTGTATCGATTGACGGCGCTAATCACTATGGCTTCTCTGGTGCTCGTGTACGTTATCGTCCGAATCCGCTGGCTTCGGTGATTGAATATCGATGACACGCGTCTCCATTAGTGTTGTCATTCCTGCGGATAATGCGCAGCTATTTCTAGAGCGCGCTATCACAAACCTTTTTACCTGGTGAAATTTTAGTCATCGATGACGGATCGGCCGACAAAACATTTGAAGTCGCGTCTGCTTTTGGCGACGACATGTACGCGAGCGGCTGCTGAAAGCCGGCGCACGAGGCATGTACCTCCCGGTCCTAGCTGTGTACCACTGGAATCCGGCGAGGCGGCTGTCCAAGCACTACCTTTGGCAAATGAACATTCTGGGTGGGCGTTTCCGAGGCAATTCGCGAACGCTTCAATGGTTCCGGGGTCCCCAGCATTTGGGCATCCCTCGGTACCGCTTTGGTAAGTTAGGTCGCGCGCCCCTGAATGCCCTGCTTCGACCAGAAACAATATTCATCAGGAATTTACTCTTTGTTTATTAAAAGGATTCATATACGGTCGGTATTACTACAAAGATTCCCCGGAACAATCCACCGGTTAAGTAACATCTGTTCACTTTGCACCGTTTGCTACTGGCCCCAGACAACGCCGGTTTTGCTGATCGCGATGCTTTGCACGTGGTTGATGAAGGGGTTGGTAGCGCCTGCAATTGTGATGGAACCGCCCGCAGTCGCGCTGATGCCTTTGTTGAATACTATGGTGTTGTTGCCATCCAGCGTGACCGTAAGGGTCCCCGTGGCAGGGGTTCCAGGAGCGGAATCTACGACCGTGGGAGCCAGGTCAGCACCAGTGCTGCTCTTGGCTTGCAATAGGGTCAGAATATAACTCTGAGCGGAGTTCGGAGCCGTAACAATTTCAACTCGATACTGCCCAATCGTTCCACCCTCGGTCACAATCCGGTTGCTGACTCCAGTCGCTGGCAGCAAGGTGATGGCGCGCAACTGCTCTGTGCCGTTGGTGATGCGCACGTGGGTTGCATCTTCGAGCATGGGGTTCACTTCCGAGTGCAGCAAGAAGGTCTTGGTAGCGCTCGCTGAACCAGTCTGCGTTCGGTCCAGAATCACCATTGCCTCTAACGAACGCACGTAAACCCATTCTCGGATCAGTGTTCCTGAGGACGAATTCAGGTTCACGGCGGCATGGGAATAGTTGACGTTGCTCTCCACTACGGGCGCGGTGGGAGTGTTGGCCGCCACTTCTGCTCCATTAAAAAGCACCGCATTGTGGGCAATGGAAGTACTGCAATCGGCCGAGCCAGATCCTCCAAAACCAGCTACACTTTCGCCGGAATTGGAATAGCCGACGCTTTCATGTGAAAGCCATTTACCGTTTCGCCAGATCTGGAACGTCCCCCAGTCATCATGTCGATGGCCCACTCCAACAGGCTCGCCCATTTGCCACCAAAAGGTGTTTGCATCAGGGGCCCACTTATTGCGGCCGATGAACTGCTGATAGCCGGACGCATAGTAGTCCAATGGCAGAGAAGAAAAACTGCCTGCGGTACCGCCGACATCTGCAGCTTGCTGCCAGGGAAATGCCAGGCCTGCGGTGGTAACTAGCCACTGCCGTGCATATTGTCCCAAGGGAGAACCGCTGAAATAATTCGCGATTCCGGTCATGAAGGTAGGATAGTAGCCTTGCCTCGTGGCCGAACCGCCGCCCCTCCAAATTCCGCCATCGTCCGACCACGGGAAGATTTCCCAGCCATTGCTCTGCTGTGGAGTAGTCGCATAGACAATCCAATACGCCATGCCCTCGAAATAATCGTTCTCTTCGTAGAGACTGCGTCCTAACAAACCAGCGGTGTAGAAGGGCGTAGCAGAATAGCCTGCGATATACGGGCCGTATTCGCTGCCTTCCTGCGCTACGCCGCCTTCGCCCCCGTCTGGCCCTACTTTGACCGCAAACGGGGCGAAATCGTTCTTCCAGCGAGTGACGAAAACATCGTTCAAGTACGTGGTCGCACTGGGAATGTTCTCGTAATAGCTGGCTATGCCCCAATCCAGTTCATTACGCAGGTATCCCCAATAATAATTGCTCTGAGGCATTCCTGGTCCGCCCCAGAAGCCCGTCGAAGAACTCTCGGAGTTGTTCATCCAAGCTGTCACCCAAGAGTTGATGCTATTCACGGCGCTCGTGCGCTGGCTCGGGGTCATTTGATCAAAGCACCAATCGTAAGTGAGGATGTACTCCTCTCCGTGCCAGCGTACGTCGTCAGACGCTACACCGGTAACCGATGGAGAGAAACCCAACATGTTGTTTATCGCCGCGGAGCAATCGTCGCCGTGGACCAAGTGCTTAAATGCAACTTCTGCGCTGAAAACGTTACCGTCAAAGTCCCCGCTAGATGGTGTGAACGGATGCGATGCGTACCAGGTCTTCGCTTGCGCCAGCCGTGCCGCGTTGAAAAAGAGGCGCGGGTGAGCCGTGGGAATAAACAGCCCGTTAACCGCTTGTATCGCGCTTACTGTTATGTTTGCAACGGAAGATTTAGTTGCATCCGCTACGCTCGTGGCCGTCAAAGTATAAAGCCCAACTGCAGAGGAGGCGGTGTAGCTGATTGTGTTGCCGCTGCCAGAAATCGACCCTCCAGAAGCCGCCCAAGTGACTGCCGTATTCGAGGAGCCGGTAACCGTGGCTGTGAAGTTCTGGCTCGTCCCCGGGGACATAGTGGCCGGATTCGGCGAGATCAAAACCGCAACAGCAACGGACGAAGTGGTGAAGTTCACGCCGGCCACATTGACCCCGGTTACAGTTACATTCTGGCTTGCGGGACTAAATGTATAGCCAGCGTTCGCAGGCGTCACCGTGTAGGAGCCATTCCCCACGCCACTGAAAGAGTACGCACCCGAGATGTCGGTTGCAGTGGTGGCGCTCGCCGCGCCACTTAGGGTTACTGAAGCCCCGGCACCGCCAACGACAGGAGTGATCGTGCCGGATATGCTGAAGGTGGGATTGGTCTGCACGCTTGCAGTGAAATTCACTCCGGTTACGTTTGCTCCGCTGACTGTGGTGTTTTGGCTGGTCGGGCTAAAGGTGTAACCCGTCCTGCTGGGCGTGACCGAATAGCTACCATTGGCTAAGCCGGAGAAGGTATACGCACCCGAGCTGTTGGCCGTAGTTGTTGCACTTGCAGCACCGCCCAGGGCCACCGTGGCCCCACTGCCTCCTGCTGCAGGGCTGATCGTACCGGAGATGCTGAATGTCGGATTGACTTGCTGGGTAGCAGTAAAGCTCACCCCCGTCACGCTCGCTCCGCTAACCGTCATATTCTGGCTCGTCGGGCTAAACATATAGCCGGTGCGACTCGGCGTGAGTGTATAGGCCCCGTTCGACAATCCGGAAAATGTGAAAGCTCCCGAGCTGTTCGCCGTCATTGTGGCGCCGGCAGCCCCGCTTAGTGTGACCGTAGTCCCGCTGCCCCCGGCCGCGGGACTGATCGTGCCCGAGATGCTGTACGTCTGCGGTGGAGGTGCCTGCTGAGCACTTTGAGACACAAGACCCGAGCATCCGCCGGCAAATGCCAGTGCGGCGAGAAGCATCAGCAATAGCACCGCTGGCCTCTGCCCACATCCAGTTTTCTCGCAGAGTATCCCCTTGGCCCGCGACAACTCCGTGCCCCTCATACGCATTTTCAGACTCCTCCACACCCCTACGAGGCAAGGGTAAAGCTCTTGGCTGAAGCGAGATACTGGCGGGCGGTCCAGATTAAGTACAGGTTGTTAACCTGTCCAGCCGCGGCAGATTGGTCACTTGGGCAGCGTTGAAAAGGAAGCTAATTGATTTCAAAGCCGGGGGAGAGCAGATCCGGCAAGGGTAGGAAAATCGGGCTATCGGAAATGCTTGGTTAGTTCGGCCCTCCTGGAAACAAGCCCGGCTTTAAGGAGCTTGTAAATGAGGGTTCGGTAACTAATCTTCAGCGTCTGAGCGGTCTTTCTCCAATTCCCCTGATTTGTGTAGCGCTTCGAGGATAAATCTCCTCTGCCTCTTTCGAACAGCTTCTTTAGCGTTCTGTTTTAAAGGAACGGCTCCCGCACCGCTCTGGAGGTTCCTCGCGCGGCATCGAGGCTCCTGGCCTAAGGCTCTTGAACGATCTTGGCTTCCGCCGCGATCAAGACGTGGCGGGCAATGCCATTCGAAAGCTCGCGAATATTCCCGGCCCAATCCAGTTTTGCAAGTATTGCAGCATTTCAACACTCAAGGGTTCGGATTCCTTACTGAATTTCTCCTGGAACTGTGCCCAAAAATACTCAGCCACGAGAGGTGAGTCTTCGCCTCGCTCGCGGATACGCGGCAACCGCAATCGTAGGACATTGATGTAGTAATACAGGTCCGCACGGAATTTTCCAGCGCCGATTTCTTCTCCCAGATTCTTGCTAGTGGTGCAGATCAAGCGCGTTTCAACTCTTCTCGGCCCCAATTTGCGAGAAGTGTCCATCCTGCAGAAATTGCAGCAGTTTGTTCTGCAGACCTAAGCCGAGGTCTGCAATCTCATCGAACAAAGTCCCGTTGTGGCGCAAGTTCAACTCTCCCCTCGCAGAGTCCAGCTCATTGAATCTCTGGGGATATTTCGCCCGCATAGCCTCGACCCGCTTGTTAATTAGCGGACGAGTGGAGGGATCTGACGGCTGGGAACACAATTGGGGACAAGAAATGGCTTGTTGGGGATGATCCGGAGCTGTTAACTGACGCCAGAGAAACGAGTTATGTGATTTGAAGTTCTCTGTTAACAGCCGAATGCTCTACCGTTGAGCTACCGGGGAACTGAGCAAAATCCTATTCTATTACACGGAAGGCGCGGAATGGAAATCAGGGAGCACGCCTGAGCTGTTCACCAGGAACAACATGTAATATCCCGGCGGCGCGGCGAAACCATTGGCAGGAGCGGTCAGCGTGAGTCCGCCAGTGCTTAGCTGGAACGTCACGGGCACAAACCTTGTGTTTTGATCGAAGAAATGAGTGACCGCACCAGTTCGAATCAGCACAGCACTTGTAGTGGTGGCAGCATCCGGCGTAGCCACAAAGAAATTCGTGGCGAAGTGGATCTGCGCCGGAACTTGGGTAATGGTGGGACGCGGGCCCTTGAACAGGTACGGCGGCGAATAAAACTCGGCGCTCATCTCATCCGGAACGTTGCCGAAGTCCGCGCCCATGCCGGATTGCAGAACGCGGCCGTCCGGAAGCAGCAACGCTGTAGAGTGATATTCGCGCGGCGTGTGCATGGAGGCCATGGTGGTCCAAGTTTGGGTTTGTGGCGACCACAACTCGGCAGCATAAACTGCATTGTTGATGTTGCCGCCGTTCTTGTCGGTTTCGCCTCCAGTGGCCAGCACGGTTGCGTCCGGAAGGGTTGTGAGATTCAGGAAGCTGCGCGGGTAGGCCATGGACGGAACTTGCCGCCAAGCGGGTGACGATTGCGTGGTGTCGAGCAAGAATGCCGTATTGGAAGAAGGGCCGGTGCTTTGACTGTCAGAGGCACTGCCCGCCTTGAGTATCTTACCTGGCGAATACATAGTGGCGCTGCCGCCATCAACGATACGAGAATCGAGGACCGTCCAGGTTTGGGCGTTGATGTCGAGGATGTCGGTATTCGTGGCGACCTCCGTGCCGCCGGTGTGGATGATCCTGCCATCGGAGAGCAGGAACATAAACGGATAGGTTTCAAAGGGATTATTAGCGTTGGTGAGCTGCGTCCAAGTGTTTGCGACGGGATCGTAAATTTCCGGGATACCAGCATTCGAGTGATTGGTGGTTTGCCATCCAGCTGTCACAAGCATTCGGCCGTCCGAGAGAGTAGTTGCGGTCGGATACCAACGCCGGAAGGCCATGGGGGGAACCCCAGCCCAAGTATTGCTGGAAGGATCGAAGATTTCCGCGTTCGCAATGCCGAGGGTACCGCTGCTTTGCCCATAGCCTCCGACAGCGAGCACGCGTCCGTCGGCCATGAGGGCATGACCAGAGCAGAACAGATCGGTCGAAGTGGGGGCACTCGTGAATTTATTGGCCACATAGTCCCAAACCGTCGCCGTACTACCGTCCTCATAAAACATCAGGGTGTTGTTCTTGAGCAGGAGGAGGTTGACAGCGACGGTTGGAATCGTGACGGGGGCCGACCAACTGCCGACAATCGCAGCGTTTCCGGAATTATCCACCGTAACGGTAATAGGCGCGGCGTTGGCGCTCAGGCCCGCGGAGTCAAACACGGTCGCGGACAGCGTGTGCGCCCCTGCCGTCGCAGTCGTCGTATTCCACGTTAGAGAGTACGGAGGCGCGGTGACTCGCGAGCCGAGGTTACCGCTGTCAAGCAGGAACTGCACACCGGTGATGGCGGAACCCATGTCCGAGGCGGTAGCGGAGACAGTTGAATTGGCGGTCACAGTGGCATTCGGCGCAGGAGACGTCATGCTGACGTTTGGCCCGGTTACGCTGGCTTGGGATTTAAACGTGGCCATGACAGCGCCCCAAGTTCCACTGGCTTGGGTAAATGTTGCTGCGACGCTGCCGGCAAATGTTTGGATTTGATATTCATCCAGATCGCCGTTTACCAAAGAGATGGCAGAAAAGCCATTACCGGCCGTAGCGGTATTAAAAACCCAGCCGTAACCAAAAATCAGCTCTCCATTGGAAGTTGTAGTCTTGGCGCCACTGGACACGCTTGTGCCGGTGCCAGTGCCGAAGGATGTGACGTCCAACGGGCTCGCAGTTGCGAGGCCAGACCACTCGGAGACGTGGATCTCCAGGGCAGCGGTTCCGGAGGGCACAATCGTCACAGTGTTGGCGCCACCCTTGCAAACCGGGATGTACCAAATGTAGAGGGTGACGTCCTGTGTGGTATCCGTGACCGGACCTATCGCCACGGAATATGAATTGCCAAGGCTATCAGAAACGGAAAGGTTGCTGGCGGGACGTGCAGCGGTTCCCGTGACTATCAAGAAATTGCCGGCGGTGTTACTGGTGGAGAATGCCGCGGACATGTTGGCAGTACCACTCTCGTTGCCATTGGTATTGGCCTGCACGAGCCTGATGCCAGAGGAAGCGACCGGCTGAGCAGTGAAGTTAACGGAAGTTAGGTTGCCGCCGCTGAGGGTGACGTTTTGATTTGGCGGCGTAAACGTAAAGCCATTCTTGGTTGGGGTTAGCGCGTAAGAGCCGTTGGCGAGCCCACTAAACGCGTAATTCCCGTTTGAGTTGGCAGTGGCACTCGCTGAGGCAGCGCCGCTCAGTGAGACTGTCGCGCCAGCACCATTTGCGGCGGGGCTGATGGTACCTGAGATGCCATAAGTAGTTGTGCCTCCCCCACCGCCAAGCGAGGGCAGGACTTCGACAATGGTCAGGTTATAACGGTCTGTGGTGGGCGCGCTGTCATTGATGGTCACACTGGTGCCACTCAACGGAGTCACTGCGTTTTGCATCTGGACCCAATACGTGTCATTGATGGGAGCCAGATCTTGATGCACCAACTTTTGCCCTGACCCAGGTGTCCGCGCGATGGCATTGTCATAGTCATTTCCGACGCCAAATACCCAGGAGTTGTTCCGCGTGGTCACAAGAGTTGCGGTGGGTGCGCCAGAGGAAGCACTGGCGCTGCCTATCGCACCAATGGCACCGGATCCATTTGTGCCGGCAGTATCGATGCCAGCGAAGCTCAACACGGTAATCGAGGACTGCACGCTTTGCGACAGAGTAGCGGTGACGGTGACATTGGTCAGAACGGACGGAGCGAATGCTCGCCAAATCTCCGCTGAACCAGCTTGCGTGTTGGTTCGCTTCACCAGAACCCACGTCAATCCGCCACCACTAATCGAAGTGACGGAAAGATTTGTCGATGATTGACTCGGTTGATAGTCCCCAGCGATGAATGCCAGCAATAATTCATTTCCGGAAGTAGTGGAGAACGCCGGGGTTATCACGGTCGTACTTGCAGTCGATTGATCCTTCGATACGTTCACGTCAACCAGGATTGTACTCGTGCCACCGGCCGGGTTGATGACCGTGTTGTCGTTGGCGGTGTCGTTGGACGTGTTGGTTTCGCCGCCGCCGGAAACTGTGGCCGTATTCGTCACCGATGTTGGTGCGCTGCTCGCCACGTTTACCGTCAAGGTGATAGTCGGATAGCTCGAAGCTGTTGCCAGCGCGTCACTGCGAGTGCAGCCGAGCG
>WNFQ01000432.1_pt1 | contig 57343 bp, 49 predicted proteins | sample 5400171 | NCBI WGS metagenome assembly WNFQ01 (sample SAMN13153356, study PRJNA577476) | soil metagenome | isolation source: 20 cm soil under Madrone tree | place: USA:California | collected 2016-06-14
CGCGATTTCTCGAGGCCAAATGCTTCGCGATAAGCGCTCCAAACTAGAGTGACAAGGTCGCATTGGTTGAGGCCACTTGCTGAAAATGTCGGCAATTCAGCATGTTCCAAGTCGCGCTTGCTGAAGCGGGTGTTCCATTCATCGAGTGTTTTTTGGGCAATCGCAGGCGAGTGGTACGTCTGTACAATTTCGAAGGCGAGCTGCTTTTTTGCCTCGAGCGGGTGCATGCCGGCGGTCGACGAGCGCCCGAGGAGCAACCCGTAATAGCGCGCCATCAGCTCATCCGAGATGCTCATCAGTTTCCCGAACATGTCTGAGGCGGACTCGTTCACCGCGACGAAATTGCCAAGGCTCTTGCTCATTTTCTTCGAGCCATCCAGACCTTCGAGAATCGGCAAGAGGAAAACGACCTGCTGCGGCAGGCCCTCTTCTTTTTGAAAGTCGCGCCCGATCAAAATATTAAAAAGCTGGTCCGTTCCTCCGAGCTCCACGTCAGCTTTTACCATCACCGAATCCCAGCCCTGCATAATGGGATATTGGATTTCGTGGGCGTGGATGGGTTGTTGATTATCGATACGTGCCTTGAAATCTTCGCGCTGCAACATTTGTTGCAACGTCACGCGGCTGTTCAGGCGAATGACATCCTCGAACGACATCGCGCGAAACCAGTCGCCGTTGCACACCGTCTCAGTGCGCGCCGGATCAAGAATTTTGAATGCCTGCTCGCGGTAGGTTGCAGCATTTGCGATCATTTCCTGATGCGTTAACTGGGGCCGCGTAACGGACCGACCACTCGGATCGCCGATCATCCCTGTGAAGTCCCCAATAATAAGAATAGCCTGGTGGCCGAGGTCTTGAAACTGCCTCAGTTTTCGCAAAACAATTGTGTGGCCGAGGTGAATATCCGAGGTGGTCGGATCGACTCCGAGCTTTATTCGTAACGGCCGACCGAGCGCAAGCTTGTCGCGCAGCTCACCTTCACTGATGATCTGCGCCGCGCCTTGTTTTACGAGCGCCAGAGCTTCTTCTGGTTGCATGTTCAACCACAGAATAGCGCACCCGGCCAGCGCGCTACTTGTTTTTATTCAGCAACTCGCGCACTTGGTCGATGGTGAGCGGCGCATTTTGCTGGTTAAGTGACTTTTGGCTTTTACCTTCATCGAGGAACAGCCGGTTCTCTGTATATGACCGAAGAGCAACTTTTTTATCGGATTGGGGAACATCGCGGATGCCGCGCGCGGTCTGGGTTTCATAAGCCGGCCGGGAATTTCCGATTGCTTGCTGCGATGAAGTGTTGAAGGCGCTGCGCCCGCCGTGGAACGCCCGTGAGTTGAAGTGCTCTGCGAAGAACTGGCCTATTGCTAAAAAGCTCTTCGAATTCGATTTCTTCTCGACGTAAAACGTTTCTACCGTTGCGTGTTTGTTCATCGACGACGTTCTGTCACCGATAAACTTCTTGTTCTGCGCATCATTTTTCAAGCCCATGTCCGGCTTGAGGAGACGATCCACCAATTTCCTCTCCTGTTCCTGACCGCGTACGCACGAAAGAGCAGCCAGAAGCAACATGCAACCAATGACCAATTTTTGCACGGCTCGAAGCTGCCGGACTCAGGATAGGCTTGTAAAGCAAATTTGCCGGCGAATGCGGCCGTCGTGCGCAGGTGCGATTCTGTCTTTGGCACCGCGACGGGGCACGGCCGAAAGCTGTAAGGATTTACATGGTGAACACCCGTTTTTTGGTGCACCTGATTTTTATTGTTTTGCAGCCCGGGCGCGAAATAATGAGCGCATGCCTGATCACGTTTACAAAAAGATCGAAATAGTTGGTTCATCGCCGAACGGGTTTGAGGAGGCGGTACAAAATGCGTTGGCGCGCGCCAAAAAGACGGTCCGCAACATGCGATGGTTTGAGGTGACGGAGACCCGTGGATGGATCGAGGACGGACAAGTACGCGATTGGCAGGTGACCCTGAAGGTCGGCTTTACCCTGGACGAATAATCTAGCCTGGCGCTGCGTGCGAATGTCGAATATCAAACAGGCGCTCACGGCGGGGGGCACTTCTGCAATATCACTGCTCTTCCTGGGCCGCTTGGTACAGCTTGGCGGCGCCATAGATTAGGATCGCGGGCTTTAATGCCACGATGAGCAGGTGCAAAAGGCCACTAAGAATCCGTCCCAGTGGTAACCGATTCAAAACGTATCCAGCCACAAACGCCCATACCAAAGACTGCGCCGGCTTTTCGCGCACGTAGTCCTCGGTCTCACTGAGAACCGTCTCGACCTGATCTTTGACCCATTGCACTCCCCGTTCAGGGAGTTCGGCGGCTACCTCTGCAGATGATTGATCCATTTCGCTTAATAAATCGGATCATGACCCTCTGTTGCGCGCATGCGCTGCTACCGCAGAGTCAGCCAAATCGAGCTTGCGCCCGCGCTCGGTGGAAAATCAGGGAGTTGAGCGGGCCGATGAAATGTAGCGGCGCGGCGGGTTGCTTTCAGGCAATAGCGGGCCATCACTTCCAGTGCGTGCTCGCGCAAGGTAGAGCAGTTGGTCGAGAGCAAGACGTGAGTATCTCGCTCTGCCAGTTCGAGAGCGTCAATAAGCAAGCTTTCGAAGTCATGTTCTACCTGAAACCTTTTTCCTCCGGGCGAACGCGAAAAAGTTGGTGGATCAAGAATGATCACGTCAAATTTCTCACCTTTTCGTGCCAGACGTGGCAACACCGCCCTGACATCATCCGCGATAAAGCGGTGCTCGATTGTTGGAAGGCAGTTCAGCGCAAAATTCTCGCGACCCCGCGCCAGAGACTTTTTGGAAAGATCGATGTTCAGAGTAGCTGCTCCAACATACGCCGCGCTGACAGAAAACGAGCAGGTGTAGGCAAAACAGTTTAGCAGCCGCTTGGGCGTAATGTGCCGTACGTAACGGCGATTTTCTCTTTGATCCAGAAACAGGCCCGAGGAATAGCCTGTCCCGAAGTCGATTCCGAACTTCAAATGTCTCTCGATGGCGATGGTCTGTAAATTTTCACGAGCGTCGCCAACTATCAGACGCGGCGGTTCGCGCTCTTCACCTTTTCTCGGGACGAACCTTGCGAAAATGCGTCCAACGTCGAAACCGACAGAGCCTGCCCACGATTGCAGTTCAGAGAGAAGCCGCTCACGGGCCAGCACTCGTTTGAACGAAATAAGGATGTCCTGCCCGAAACGCTCAACCCACCCGTCCTCAATGGTGCAGAGCCGGTATGCATCGGTTGCCTCGGCCTGAAAATCCCGAAGCAAGCCTGCATTGATCCAACCGAAATTCATCTTTTTATCGCTCCAATCGCCGTACTTCGAATCGCCATGGCGCGACGGATCGGTTGCCGCCCGGGGCTGAGTTGCTACACTGCCGCATAGTCGATGCATCGTCGCGCGCACCTCCGCTGCGGGGCTCACCTATGCAACAAATAACCGTTCGCGTTCCGGCGAGCACATCCAATCTCGGTCCTGGTTTTGATTGTCTGGGTATTGCACTGCGCATCTATAATGATGTAACGGTGGTCCGTGGTGCGTCGCGTCAGCATCGTCATCCGCCAATTGTTTCCGACGTGGCGGAGCGATTTTTTAAGCAGTCGCGCCGCCGTGCGTTTTCGTTTTCCTGTTCAATTGCAGAAAAGATTCCACGGTCCCGTGGCTTGGGTAGCAGCGCAACCATTCGCCTCGGTATCTTACTTGCGCTCAATCGGCTCAACGGCACTCCGCTCGAGCGATTAACGATCTTCCGATTATGTGCCGAACTGGAAGGACACCCTGATAACGCTGCGCCTGCGACGTTTGGTGGCTTCACTGTGGTGCAAGGTGGCGTGACCGTCTCGGTTGCCCGCGGCAGGCTCGGCATCGCGAGTTCATCCGATGGCAAGCGAGAGGCATGCCCTACTCTTCAGCGCTTTGCAGTCTCGTCCCGATTGCATTTCGTTCTCTTCGTTCCAGAGCTTGAGATTCGAACCTCGAGAGCGCGAAATGTTCTGCCTTCAAAAATTTCCCACACCGCAGCGGTGCAAAATTGTGCGAACGCGTGCGCGCTTGCTGCGGCTTTCGCATCACAGGATTACCAAAAATTGCGCGGCGTGTTTGCCGATCATCTCCACCAGCCATTTCGAGCGAAACTGATTCCCTTTCTTCCACGTGTCATCGCCGCCGCTGAAAAGGCGGGCGCACTCGGCGCGTTTCTCAGCGGAAGCGGATCGACGATCGCCGCTGTCACACTCAATTCATCCAAAAAAATCGCAGCCGCCATGGCACATGCTGCAAAAACCCCGGGCCGCACGATCATCACGCACGCTGACAATCTCGGTGCGAAGATTCTCACAAGTCAGTAATTACTTTTCACTAATCACTATTCTTCATGGGCCGCCGTCTCGAACAATTAGAGGAGTTTGGAATCGACGTGGTTCTCGAGCGCCGTCACGGCATTCGAGCTTCGGTGCTGCGCGGGATTCTTTACGCACTTTCATTCGTTTACGACCGCTTGGTGCAGCTACGGCTTTATCTGTATCGGAAGAGAGTCCTCCGCGAACGCGCGCTCGGGTGTCTGGTCATCAGTATCGGGAATCTTACCGTGGGCGGCACGGGTAAGACGCCGATTGTCGAGAAGTTTGCCCGTGCTTTGCAGGCCGGGGGACGGCGTGTTGCCATTCTGAGCCGCGGTTACAAGAGCGTGCCGCGGAAGCGAAATTGGCTGAGCCGGCTTCGCAGCGGCTCCGATCCTCCACGCGTTGTGTCCGATGGCAAGTCATTGCTGCTGGATTCCGTGACCGCAGGCGATGAGCCTTACATGCTCGCGCACAATTTGAAGGACGTGATCGTGCTGGTGGACAAAGATCGCGTAAAAAGCGGACGGCTCGCGATCGATAAATGGCAGGTGGACACGTTGTTGCTCGACGACGGACTCCAGTATCTACATCTCAAACATCGGCTCGATATGGTGCTCGTCGATCGACAAGCTCCTTTCGGAAACGAATTCATGCTTCCCCGGGGCACGTTGCGGGAGAGGCCGCGCAATCTCCGCCGCGCCAGCTACATTTTCATCACAAAAAATACCGGCGAACCTAATTCTGATCTAATGAAACGCATCCGCCGTTACAATCGTACCGCGGAAGTCATCGAATGCGCGCATAAACCGCTCCATCTTCAGAATGTTTTCACTGGCGAACAATTGCCGCTGGAGGCTTTGCAGAACACGTTCGTCGGTTCGCTCTGCGCAATCGCAGCGCCCGAAAGCTTCGAGCACGCGTTGCAGAAACTTGGGGCACGTGTCGATCTCGCGAAGCGCTACATCGATCACCATTATTACACCGAGGCGGAACTCATCAGCTTTATCAAGCGTTGTATCCGCCGCGACCTGGCGATGATTGTGACTACCGAGAAAGACTCGGTGCGAATGCCGCGTTTGCCTGAACCGGAATTGAAAGTGCCGATCTATTTTCTGCGGGTGGAGATTGAAATTCTCAGCGGGCACGAAAGCTGGGAGCATTGCGTCGCGCGTATCTGCAAACCGAAGACCATGCTCTCGCCCGAACGCTTCTTTGCCTGAGCAGTTCCTGAATTCGACGTTGGACGTTGAGCGTTGGACGTTGGACGTTTGCTTCACGTATGCCGAATAAGGCGGAGCTGATTGTAGAAGAGCGCAAGATTCAGGTCTCCAACCTGGACAAAGTTCTGTATCCGAAAGTCGGATTCACCAAAGGGCAGGTAATCGATTATTACATTCGCGTGGCGCCGATGCTTTTGCCGCACTTGAGAGACCGGCCGCTCACCATGAAGCGCTATCCTAATGGCGTGGAAGGCGAATTCTTTTACGAAAAGAACTGTCCGTCGCATCGACCAAAATGGGTGCAGACGGCAAAAGTGTGGAGCGAAGGCAATCAGCGGATCATGAACTATTGCCTGGTGAACGATCTGCCGACGCTCGTTTGGGCCGCAAACCTGGCCGATTTGGAGCTGCACACGTCACTCTCGCGCAAAAACAACATCGACCTTCCGACAATGATGGTATTCGATCTCGATCCAGGCGCGCCGGCCGACATCGTCCAATGCTGCCAGGTCGGGCTTTGGCTGCGCGATTTGTTAGGCAAAATGAAATTGAAGTCGTTCGCCAAAACGAGCGGCTCGAAGGGCCTTCAAGTGTACGCGCCGCTCAATACGGCAGTTACTTATGATGGAACGAAGAATTTATCGCGCGCACTTGCGCAACATCTCGAACGTGAACATACCGATCGGGTGACTTCGAACATGTCCAAGGCGGTGCGCAAAGGCAAAGTGTTCGTTGATTGGAGTCAAAACGACGAACACAAAACCACCGTCTGCGTCTATTCGCTCCGCGCAAAGGAAGAGCCGACTGTCTCAACTCCAGTGACTTGGAACGAAGTCGAAAATTGTCTCAAAAAGAAAAAGCCTGATCTTTTGAAATTCCGCTCGGACCAGGTCCTTGCGCGCGTGGAAAAGCTTGGCGACCAGTTCGAACCAGTCGAAAAACTTAACCAAAAGCTACCAAAGAAGTGGGAACTTTAAGTTTGGCAGACAATTATCGAGCATGAACAGTCAACTCTGGTTTGATGGGATCGGATGGGTGGGAGCGGTAGCTCTCCTAATCGCTTACGCCCTAGTTTCTTCCAAAAGACTGGAAGGAGATTCGGCTGCCTTTCAACTTCTCAATATCAGTGGCAGCATTCTGTTAGCCGCAAACACGATCTTTTATGGCTCCTATCCGTCCACTTTTGTGAATCTGATCTGGGCAGGGATAGCCGCATTTTCAATCGCAATCAGAAAGCGAGCTCCTTCTCGTTAGATCGCTGATTAGAAATTGTTTCGTATGCGCAAAGTGAATCTCAAAGAAATCCCAGAGCAGGAACGGCAGTCGCCAAAGGGAAAGTTTGGCCGCATGACGAAGAATATTTCGATCGCGCTTGGTCGTGAGCCGGACTCGCTCGATTTGACAAAGCGGCATCCGTTTGACCTTGCGCTGGTACGGATTCCAAAAAGCAAGACGCTTTGCCCCTATCATGCGCATGCGGCCGAATCGGAGCTTTATCTCGTCGTCTCCGGTCGCGGCAACGTTCGCGATAAAGATGGAGTAACTGAAGTTGGACCGGGCGATGCGTTTCTATTTCAACCCGGCGAAGCGCACCAACTCAGTAACGCAGGTGATGAAGATTTTGTTTATTATGTGATTGCCGATAATCCGCGCAGCGGCGGCACAACTGGTGACTCCTGTTATTATCCGGACAGTGGCAAGTGGGCAGTGACGAAGGAAGGAACCGAAGAATTCATCGTGAGAGGAACTGAGACCGACTATTTCGACGGCGAAGAATGACAGAAGGCTGAAATGCAGAAGGTAAACATTAACGAGATCAAAGAAGAAGCATGGCAGTCGCCTGGTGGAAAATACGCTGTTTCATTCAAAGGAATTTCTGAAGCACTCGGACGCGAACCTCCCTCGCTCGATTTATCCAAGCGTCACCCATTCGACCTCGAATGGAATCGCGTGCCTCCGGGAAAATCAAATTTTCCGTACCACGCACACTCGGCGCAATGGGAGCTTTATTTAATTGTTTCTGGCGAAGGAAAGGTTCGTGATAAAGATGGTACCACCGAGGTGGTGGCCGGCGATGCGTTCATCTTCGGGCCTGACCAACCGCATCAACTGATTAACTCAGGCAAGGAAGACCTCGTCTACTATGTCATTGCGGACAACCCAATCGGTGAATCGAGTTACTATCCCGACAGCGATAAATGGAAGGTCAATAAATCTTCAGCGATGGATCGCCTCCTCATAAAAGGCCGCGAAACAGATTACTTCGACGGCGAAGAATGAGCGATTGTCGAGCGAAGCCGAGAACATCTCTCGATACTCTGGCATGCAAAGATAAATCCAGAGATTCCTCGACTTCGCTCGGAATGACACAAAAATTCCAATCATGGATTCAAACCGATCATCGCAAGATTTTCCGTACAAAACGTGCCTGAACATTCTGCACGGCCCGCTTGAATTGATCGATGTGCAGAAGTTGGCCGATGCCTGCACCGACAAATGGTATAACCAGACGCTTTGCAAAGTGAATGACTCCGTCGTCAGGATGGCGGTGGTTCAGGGCGAATATCACTGGCACGAACACCAAGATATTGATGAATTCTTTTTCGTTCTGGACGGACATTTCCTGATCGATCTCGAGGATCGCGTTGTCGATCTTGCTCCGCGGCAGGGCTTTGTTGTTCCGAAAGGTCTGCGCCATCGCACACGCGCTCCTGAACGAGCCGTTATCTTGATGGTCGAGCGCGCTGACATCGTTCCGACTGGCGACTGAGCACGCCTACGGCATGGTAAAAATAGTTTCGGGCGGACAAACGGGGGTGGATCGCGCGGCACTCGACGTCGCGCTGAAGCACGGAATCGAATGTGGTGGGTGGTGCCCGAATCATCGCTTGGATGAGTTCGGAAGAATTCCAGAGTACTATCCATTGCAAGAAGTAGAACGCGGAGGGTTCAATGAGCGCACAAGCCGAAACGTTAGAGACTCGGACGCAACGGTGATTATCTACATCGACCGTTTGCAAGGCGGCACAGATCAGACCCTGTGGCGCTGTATCAAGCATCGCAAGCCGCATCTGCTCATCGATGCCGCGAAGGCTTCACCGCAAGAAGCCGCAAACTCGATTATCGATTCTATGCGAACGCACACGATCGACATCTTGAACGTGGCGGGCCCGCGCCAGAGCGAGTGGGCTGAAGGCTACGATTATACGTTTCGCACGCTCGATATTTTCCTGACGCTTTGCAGCCATCGTCCTGTGGGCGGTTAGAAAGAGGACGGCTCACAGAGCCGTGGCTACAGATCACTCATAGCGCAACGCTTTCACCGGATCGAGGCGAGCGGCGAAATAGGCAGGGATCAGGGCTGCAAATGAACAGATGAAAAAAGCGCTGATACAAATGATCGCAACGTCTCGCGGGATGACTTCCGCGGGAATGGACGAAAATTGATAGACTTCGCGCGGGAAAATCTCGATGTGCAACGTCGAAGCCAGCCAATGGCTGAATTCGTTCCTGTAACGGATTAGGGTCATCCCGAGCCCGAGGCCGGTAAGAGTTCCAAAAAGCCCGACGATCGTTCCCTGGCCAAGGAACACCCAGATGATTTGCGCGATGTTCGCTCCGAGCGCTTTCATAATTCCGATCTCGCGCCGCTTTTGCACAGTCACCGTGATCAGTGTGCTCATGATCCCGAAAGCCGCGACGACTACGATAAAGAACAAGAGGAAAAACATCACGGTTCGCTCAAGCCGCACGGCCTCGAAATATTGATGATTCATGTCAATCCAGGTCTGCGCGTATTGTGGCGGCTCGAGAAATTGTTGGATCGCCTGTTTCACGCGCTCCGCCCCGTATGGATCATTGGTCCTGACGGTGATGCCATGCAACGCGTCATCCAGGCCGTATAATTCTTGTCCGACATAAATTGGCACGAGCAGAAATTCGGAATCGTGCAGGTAGTGCCCCGTCTCGAAAATGCCCGTAACGGTCAGTTCTTTCGGGAGAATCACATCTCGCAATTCGTCGACCGCTTTTTTTTCTTCTTCGCCCTTGGCGTTCTCCAGTTTCTTAATGCTGTCGAGAATCTGACCGAGATTGCCCGGTGAATAAACTGTCACCTTGTCGCCAACGCTGACTCCCAGTTTTCGTGCCAGTTCAATCCCGAGTACGGTTGAGTCACCCTCCAGATCGAGCTTGCCGTATTTGATGAATTTTTGCAGGGGGATGACTTTCTCTTCCTGCGCGGGATCGATACCGCGAATCAGCGGCGCGAGCCGCCGGCTTTGAAATTCAACGATCACCGGGCCTTGAATGTACGGTGCAGTCGCAACGACGCCCGGTGTATGGTCGATCTTTGTTTTGAGCGGTCGCCAATCGCGCAACACGTCCTCAGAGTTCACGAGAATGTGCGCGTCGAAATCGATCACTTTTTGACGTAGCTCGCGGTCGAAGCCGGTCATCACTGAAATCACAAGAATTAGGACAGTCACGCCGAGCATTACGCCGAGCACAGAAATCAGTGTGATGATCGACAGAAATGTCCGCTTCGGCTTCAAGTACCGCAGCGCCAGGAAAACACTAAAGGGAAGATTCAATTCAGGGTTAGCGTGGCGGCAAACTCACTGCGATTCAACCGCGGAGCGGGCTTCTGGGGAGCACAGGCTGCTAGCCTGTTCTTTTCGGCAGCTTGCCGAAAAGGCTCTCTGGGGATTGCTACCCCAAGTTAGCCTAGAAGCGCTGGGCTGACGTCGGCTGCCGACGACTACAGGCTGGCAGCCTGTGTTCCCCAGACTTGATCACATCCTATTTCAGCGCGTACGCCTTTAATTCTTCCAGCGTGACGAACTCGAGCGCGGAGGCGTGGGTTGCTTCGAGATCAACAGGGGCGGCGCGGTTGTGATCAAGGGCGCTTTTCCAGCGCGTCACGCACACGCACCATTTGTCGCCGGGTGTGAGTCCGGGGAAGCCGAATTCCGGGCGCGGCGTAACCAGATCATTTCCATCGAGCACAGAGAAATCGAGAAACTCCCGGGTAACTTTCACGCAAACCGTGTGGAGGCCAACATCTTCAGGGCCAGTGCGGCAAAAGCCATCGCGGTAGAAACCGGTCATCGGCTTAAGACAACAACATTTCAACTCTGTCCCCAGAACATTCGTCGGCATAAAGAAGATAAAGCGTTAGTATTTGGGAAACTTAGGGAGGAAACAATGCCAATCCGAGGGAAGTACGTTCATACAAATCTGATTGCAAGAGACTGGAAAAAGCTAGTTCGATTCTATTGCGAGGTGTTCGGATGCGAACCCGCGGGTCTCGAACGCGATATGTCCGGCGCATGGCTCGACAGTGTCACCTCGCTTAGGAACGCGCATCTTACCGGCCTTCACTTGCGTTTGCCCCGCTACGTCGATGACGCTCCGACGCTTGAGATTTTCAGCTACGATCAAATGATCGAGTGCGGACTGCCGGCACCAAACCAATGCGGGTTCGGTCATATTGCATTTGGGGTCGAGGACGTGGATCAGGCGTTGCAGGCGGTCACGGCCGCCGGCGGAAGCGCAGTGGGGAACATTGGAACAACAAAAGTGGATGGGGTCGGTACTCTTCGCGTTGTGTACGCGCGAGATCCGGAAGGCAATATTGTTGAATTGCAGAAGTGGAGTTAACGCCGTGTGTCCAGACGGATCGTTATTGCGTACTGGCTGATTCCGGCTGAGCCGGCGCGCAGCTTCTTTCAGAGTGTGATCAATGATCTTGCGCAACGGCATGACGCGCCTGTGTTCGAGCCGCACGTGACGATCTTTGTCGGAGCGAATCGTGTTGGCGCTGCAGAAAGGGCGCTGTCGGAGGTCGCGCGCGAGTGGCGATCAATCAACCTGAAAACACTCGAGATTGATCAGTCCGATGAGTTCATCAAGACACTTTTTGTGCAATTCGCCCTGAACAGACGACTGCGGCAAATTAACAAAACCATTCGCGACGCCGCGACAGATTCATCGCACTACGAGCTCAAACCACATCTGAGTCTGTTCTACAAAACAATGCCAGCCGCAGCCCGGCGCAAACTGGCGTCTTCGATCATCGTGCCGTATTCGGAAATTGGTTTCGATGCGCTCAGAGCTGTCCGGTGCGTTTCACCTACTCGAAGTCGCGCGGATGTAGAAGCGTGGCAGGTGATGGCAAAAAGGGAGCTGCCTGAGTAGCGCTTCAGCGCGGCGAAGCCGTTGGCGTCGGGCTCAGTTCAGCCGGAACGGCAGAAATCATTGGTGACGGAGTTGCAGCTGCGGTCGCGAGGTTGGTTTTTGCTTCATCCAGGAGCTTTTCTTCTTCGGGGTAGATGTTCCCGTCATCAGCGGTCGCGATGTAGTTGTTGGCTGCTTCGATCTGGCCCGCCTCAGCCAGTAACAGCGCGACGTAAACGGATGCATGCGGATCATGCAATTGCTCGGGCGGCAAACTCTCTACAATCGTAACAGCCTCGGCGTTTCTCCCAAGTCGTGATAACGAAAACGCGTAAGTCAGAGCGCAATTAACCTCGTTTGGCGCGCGATCGAATGCCTCCTTGGCAAGTTGATGCGATTGCTCTGTATTTTGTCCCATATTGAGACCGAGCCGAGCGAGATCCGCTGTAATCGGCGCCTCGTTCGGGGAGCTTTCATGAAGGCGCTGGAGAACGTCGTAAAGCCTGTCTGTTTGATTCTTCCCGCGATAAAGCCGGCGAAGCTCCTCAAGCGCCTCCCGCCGCGTCGGGGGATTTTCTGCGACGCGCCACCAGAGTCCTTCGGATTCTTTTTCAAGTTCCCACTTGGAGGCAAGGCGCGCCAGTGTCAGTTCACGTTCTGGCTGCTCATTTGCCAATCGCTCCGCAGAACGCCAGAGCGAATCGAACTCGGTGTTAGGATTTCCGCTGCGGGGCCGTGATTGTCTCGTGGCAATTGCCTGATATGCGACGCGAAGGTATTCGGACTCGCCCCACGTTCCGGCGCGCGTCCAACGCTTCAAGCGCGGCCAATTTTTTACTGTCGCATAGGCGTCAGCCACTTCCACGGATGTCGCCGTCGAACTTAGCTGCGCCGCCGGCAACTTGTCGATCCACTTGACAACGTCTCCCGCAAGTCCGTTTTGATTCATCCAATCCATGAGCGATGCGAGATTGGAGGGATCGCGTGCAGCAACTGGTTTCACCCTGTCCAGGATTGAGCGAAATTTTTTCTGGTCGAGCTTCCGATAAAAGTTCAGACAAAGGAGATAATCGCCGAACGTGACCTCCGGTGACATTTGGAGCTGCTGCGCAAAATTGTCCGCCGCGATGAGGTCGTTGCGTGCCACCGCGTCATTCAGCAATGCCCGCAGCGCTCCGCTTTGGTAAGGAGCCATTTTGCTGAGTCGCTGGAGAGTATCGCGCGCTTTCTCGCTTTTTTCCGCGTCGCGAGAGTAAATCTGCAGGGCTGCAAGATTAAATTGATAAAGATCGTTCGTTGGCTCTTTCTTTACAGCGGCGGCGAACTGTTCCTCTTGCTCTGCCAAATTGCCCTCGGCACGAGCCAGCCAGCCTGCGACGACGTGAAAAGCTGCCTTGTCCCGATCACTTGAAGGCACGCGATCGAGCGCTTGCCGCGCAACATCCAGTTTTCCAAAGCGCAACGCAGCGGAAGCCAGATTAAGCTGGCTCTCCAAGTCGGTTGGGAGAAGTCGCGCTATTTGCTCGCGCCATTTCACGGCCTCTTCCAGATTCTGTTTTTCCGCTGCTTCTGCTAAAACGTGAAGGGCTGGCAGAGAATCGGGATGGCGCGCCACGAGTTCTTGTGCAGTCTGCGCCGCTTTGTTGAGTTTTCCTTCCTGTAGCAGCGCAGTGGCGCGGCGCAGCAAACGGCTTTGACGCCAATCGTCGTACAATCTTGACCCGTAACTGAATAAAACAATACCAACCAAAAGAGCGACTGCCGATACGACAACTACAACGCCGAGGCGAGCCAGCCAGCGCCGCCGTTGGAAGAAAGACTCCAGACCGGAACACAACTGGCGAGCTCTTCCGTGCCGGACAAATTTGATTCGTTCCGCCATTCGTGTCCGTGTTTGGATGGGCGACAGTGCGCTTGCTTCTCCCAAAGCGTCTTCGTGCACGCGCTACGCCTGAGTCGCTACCTCGGTTTCTTGAACTGGAAGAGTTGCCTCAGTTGATTGGAGGACCTGTTGCCTCAAAGGTCGGCCCCAAACGTAACGTGCAAGGAGGACCTTGACTGTAGCGGTAAGCGGCACGGCAAGGAGTGGACCTATTACCCCGCCAATAATCAGACCCCACACAAAGATCGACACAATCACTGTCATCGGATGCAATCCGACATAATTTCCGACAATTCGGGGAGCGTAAAAGATGCCCTCGAGATTTTGTATCGCGATGAAAATTCCGGTTACGATTATGGGATGCGTCCAATCGCCCCATTGAAAAGCGGCAATGAGAACGGCCGGCACCCAGCAGATGATGATCCCAATGTAAGGAATCATGGTCAGGATGACGACAAGCACACCAATAAGCGGCGCAAAATTGAGACCGAAAATCGTCAGCGTCACCCCGATGAGTATGCCATCCACCAGACACACCAGTAATTGGCCTCGAAAGTACGCCGTGACATAACGATTGATTTCTGACAGCACGTCCGCGACCTCATCTCTGAAGGGCGATTCGCGCAGCGGCAGGTACTCTTTCCATCGCTGTTGAATGCGTGGCTTTTCGTTCAGCAAGAAAAAGAGATAAATCGGCACCAGGATGAGACTGAGCAGAAAACCTGTGACGCCAAGAAATCCGCCGATGCTTTTCTTCAGAATGTCCCAGAGCTTTCCCAGCACGATCGGGAACGCTTGCTCCAATTTCGGCATTTGCTTTTCTACGTAAGCCTGAATGCGCTGACGTTCAGCAGTCGTCAGCTTCGGCGGGCTTGAAGCAATAATTTCGGTTGCGGGCGCAGTGGCCTGCGGCGAAGGGGCTGGAGTGGCAGTCGACTGTGCGTGAGGAGAAGGAGATGCAGCTGGGCCGATGAGCCAGTTCGTGAGACTTGTCGATGCAGATTTTCCGTGCGCTCCACCAAGCAAGCCGAATGTGTGGTCGAATCGATAGATCAGATCGGCTGTGTAGTCTCGCGCTCGTTCGGTGTACGCGGGAACTTGCCTCGCAAAATTTGCGCTCTGAATGGAGATGGTGGGGATGAGCCACGCGGCCAATCCTCCCAGCGCGAAAAACGCAATCGCGAATACGAGAGCCACAGCTTTCGTGCGACTCAGTGTTCCGCGAGACATTTTCGTCACCAGCGGATCGAGCAGATAAGTGAGGATCACAGCGATGGCTACCGGGATCAGAATTGGCTGGAGGAAACTAATGACATTGGCCGCGGCCCAGATCACAGCGCCGACGATGATGACGAGCAGAACCACAAAGCAGGCAGTAAGCGCCGCCCACATGGTCTTGCGCTGCCACGGCGTGGGATATTCCTTCATGTAACGTGCAGGAAGGCCCAACGTCGAACGTCGAATTTAGGAGTTCAGAGTTAGGCGTTGGGCGTTCGGCGTTGGATGTTCGATATTTAATCTCCGTCTGCGATCACTATGTCGGATTTGTTTTCGGCAAATCCTTGCTGATCCTCTTCTTGGTGTCCTCGACCTTTTCCGCAAGGTTTTTGTTTTTCGGGTCGAGTGTCAGCGCTTTTTGCCAGGCAGCCAATGCGTCCGCCATGCGATTCAATTTTAAATAAGTGTCGCCGATGTGTTCAAATACAACCGGGTCGTCGCGCTCCGCGCCCTTTGCAGCGCGAAGCAGATCGGTCAATGCCTGATCAAATTTGCCTTTTCGAAATTCCACCCAACCAAGGCTGTCCAGATACGAGGCGTTGTTTGGTTCGCTCTCGAGGGCGCGCCTGATCATGATCTCAGCTTCATCGAGATTCATATTGTGATCCGCCCACATGTAGCCCAGGTAGTTGCATGCCTCTGCCGAATTAGCGGGATCGAGCGCAATTGACTTACGAAGCAAATCAGCCGCTTTTTCGTACAGACCGGCTTGCTCGGCCGCCGCTCCGTAATTGAAGTAAAACTTGGCATTTACTACATCGTCATCTTGGTCGAGCTGCGCTTCGTGTAACGCCTCCTCGAAAGTTGCCACAGCTTGCTGGTTCTGCTTCGCCTCGCGCTGAGCGATCGCCAGGTAGTAAACAATCTCCGGCGCGCCGGGAAATCGGCGCCGAGCGTCTGCCAACAATTGTACCCCCCGACTTGGGTCTTTTAACGGTCCGACAAGCAACGCTGCCAAATGCAAATAGGTGCTGGCGTGGTTTGGATTTATCAACAGGCTTTGCTCATAATTCGCGGCTACCTTTGCAAACTTCGCTTTTGCTTCGTCAATGCGGTTTTCGCGCTGCAGGGATCGCGCTTCATCATCCAGTACCTGTGCCAGTAGATCGTAGGGCTGATATTTGTCGGGGTGCTCCTTGATGATTTGCTCAAGCATCTCGACAGCTTTGCCGCGCTGATTCGTCAGAATAAAACCCGTCGCCAGTTTTTCTCGCGCATTTGCGTCCTCGGGTTGGAGTTCCAGAACTCGCAGATAAAGCGGGATCGCTTCCTTCAATTGCTGGGATGCCGCGTAATAGTCTGCTACGTCCTTGAGGATCGCGGGGTCGTCTCCGGCATGTTCGGCTGCTCTTTTGAAAATCTCATTGACCCTTTTCAATTCGTCCGGTTTCGGCTGCGAGTCAGATTTGAAAAGAATAGCCACGTAAAGCTTTCCGAGGTGCATCCAGAAATTGGGATCGTTACTGCGAACTTTGGTGGCACGGTCCAGAGCTTCGAGGGCCTTCTTCTGTTGTCCGGCTGCAATTTCGATTTCGACAAGGCGCTGGTAAGCTTCCACGTCTGCCGGATTTAGTGCGATGGCTCGGTTGGCATAATCGATCGCCTGGTCTGTTTTCTTGAGATACCTCGCATAAATAAAAGCGAGTTGCTGATAAGGCTCGGCATTATTCGGATTCGCCTTGATTGCGTCTTTCAGCACGTCAATAGCCTGTGGAAAATCGTCGTCCTGTATCAGCAAGCCCGCTACGCGCGCGGCGAGTTGCGACTGGCCCGGATCGACGTTGAGTACCTTGCGATAGGCCTCCAGCGCGCGATCCGTCTCGCCGTTTTCTTCGAAAACCATTCCTTCAACAAAATGCGAGAGCGCGCCAGCCTTGCGTTCGCCTCCGGGACGCAAAGCGAGGTCTGAAGGTCGTTTTACATTGAGCGAATCATCCTGCCGCACACTTTGTTTTGACTGCTGCGGGCGCGGAATTTTTGCCGGCGAAGTTTTCGTAATCGGGTCAGCAAATGCATTCGCCGTAAGGAGAAGAACTACTGGTAAAAGCAAACATCGAAGTGGCGAACCAGACCACTTCTTCGGCGCCTTCATGGCTCTAATCTTATCTTTCTGCGGCACGTTCGGCAAACCGCCTCCTCTGGAGAGCGCACGCGCCTCGCCGCAGACGCATCGCGTATTCAACACCAAACCCACAAGATCAATTATACAAACCCTGGTGTTGCACGTTGGGCGTTCTGTGGTCGCCAGAACCTTGCAGGTTACACCTTGTAACGCAGACGTTTCTTATGCCGATGCGCCTTCATGCGTTTGCGGCGCTTGTGCTTGGCAATTTTTGATTTCCGTCTTTTCTTAAGAGAGCCCATTCAGATTTCCAGATTTGCGAAGCCCGACTCAATCATCTAATCCGCCGCATTGCAACTCAGTTTCGGTGCGGTCGTAAGCGGTCATTGGCGAGGTTCTTCTGGCTTTTGTTCTCGCGTTTCGCCTTGAACTCGCTTCCCGCTTTCCATTCCGGGAATTTGTCGCCATTGGCGACTTGGTAGCCGACTTCAAACAGCAGTTGAACATCCTGCACGGCGCCAGAGAGATCCCAGCTGGGATCAACTTCATCGGACGGCTGATGATAATGTTTCGCTACAAATTCATCGCGCTTCTGTTTTCCATATTCCGCCGGTTTGCCTATGATCTCGATACCGCGCGCTGCGTGCAGCACTGGCACACCAACTTTCGCAAATTCGAAACTGTCGACCCGATAGAAGCCGCCCTTCTCCGGTTCGCTGTTCGGCTTCATCACGCGCCCTTGTCTCGCCGCTGCCTGGCCTAATAAGTCGTCCAAGCTTGAATTGCGATCGGTGAGGTCTTCGAGGTCGTGCGTTTTGCCCCAGGGATTCACGCCGTCGATGTTGATGTCGGCAAGCGTTTTCTCCAGCGGATACAGCGGGTGTTCGGCATAAAATTTCGCGCCGAGTAGTCCCGCTTCTTCGGCGGTCGTTGCCATGAATAAGACCGACCGTTTCGGTGGCGGATTTACTTTCATGAATGCAGCCGCGATTTGAATGACCGATGCCACACCTGATGCGTTATCGATTGCGCCATTGAAAATTTGGTCGCCCTGCAATTCGGGGTGACGCCCGAGATGGTCCCAGTGGGCGGTGTAAATAACGTATTCGTCTTTCAATTTCGCATCGCTTCCTTCGAGTTTGCCTATGACGTTGTGCGATTTGAACTCGCGAATCTGCTGCTTGATCTGGATACCAGTTTTGGCGTTCAGCGTGACCGGCCGAAAATCTTTCGTGACGGCAGTTTTCTTGAGCGCCTCGAAATCCTGCCCGCAATCGGAGACTATTTTTTTTGCAACATCCAGCGTGATCCAGGAACGCGCCGAAACTGCGTCCATGTTCTTGTTCGGATTATCCAGCTCGAAGTTTTCTTTGCCCCAGCTCGATCTCACGACCTGCCACGGATAAGCTGCGGGTTGCGTTTCGTGGACAATGATCGCCGCCGCAGCGCCTTTTTGCGCTGCGATCTCGTATTTGTAAGTCCAGCGACCGTAATAGGTCATCGCCTTTCCTTTGAACATCTTTTTGTCGAGCTTGGATGGATCTTTTGAATCGGGAATTGGAGGATCACCAATCACCATCAGCAAAGTCTTGCCGCGCACGTGGACATCTTTGTAGTCGTCCCAGCCGTACTCCGGCGCGACGATGCCGTATCCGACAAAGACCACATCGGACTTCTCGACCTTGATCTCCGGTTGAAGACGCGCCGATGAAGCAACGAACTCATCCGGATATTTCAGATCGATCGTTTTGTCCCCGATCGTAAACGACATTCCCGGTTCGCTCTTGATCCCGGCCAGGGGAACTTCCTGCGTGTATGTCCCGTCGGGATTTCCTGGCTTCAATCCGATTTTTTTGAACTGGTCACTGATATATTTGACCGAAAGTTCTTCGCCTTTCGTCCCAGGCGCGCGCCCTTCAAACTCATCCGATGCAAGAGCTTTGATGTGCGCGAGCAGCCCGTCGGGCGTGATCGCCTCCCGCGCCGGCTGCAAACGCAACGCCAATTCATCGGCCGCAAAGAGGTGCGTCGCACTGAACCAAAGGATTACAGCGAACCACCATCGCATTCTCACCATATACGCAGACGTTGTAGCGGCGTTTGTGTCAAACGCCGAACTCGGACAATACGCAATAGGCGCTTGGCACAAGCGCCTCTACAACTATCGGCTTTCCTGCGAGGGTCCAGCGGGCGCTTTCTTTTTCTCCTCTGGCCCGATGCCGATCTTCTTCAGAAATGGCTGGATCGATTGTTTGCGGCCCAGGAATTTCTCGATGGAAACGTTGACGTCACGAGAATCGCCCGGCTCATAGATCTCGCGGCGCAATTTCATGCCGGCTTGTTTGTCGAGGTAGCCGTCCTTCGCTTTTTCAAAAACGGTCGCCATGTCGGCTGCGATCGCATCGGCCCACGCGTAGCCGTAGTAACCCGCATCGTAGCCATTGAGATGTCCAAAGTAGGAAACAAACGTGGTGCTTGGATCAATTGGCAGAAAGACTTTTTCCAGAATCGGATTCGATACGGCCACGCAATCGTAAGGCAGATCCTCGGGGTGCTGATTGTGCAGAGCAAGATCCAGCGATGCAAATGCGAACTGGCGCCGATAAAGAACACCAGAGTTTGCCAGCTTCGCATCATTCATTTTTTTGACGATTTCCGTGGGAATCTTTTTCGAGGGATCCCTGTAATCGGCCGCGAACGTATCGAGCACTTTTTTATCCCAAACCCAGTTTTGTAACATCTGGGAGGGTGCTTCGACGAAATCACCGGGGACGTGCGTTCCGGCAAAGCGACCGTACTTTGCGCGAGTAACAATCGAATGCAGGGCATGACCAAACTCGTGGAACAAAGTTTCTACGTCCTGGTGTGTCAGCAGAGAAGGCTTATCGGCGGTCGCAGGCGGAAAATTGCAAAGCAAAGCGACCGTCGGCCGCTGGTATTTTCCGTCCGGCAATAGTTTGCCGCTGATAATGTCGAACTGCGCGAAGTGATTGAATTTTCCTTCGCGTGGGAACATATCGAGGTAAAACATGCCAAGCGGTTCGCCCGTGGCGGAATCGGTCACCAGATAAAGCTGGAGATCATCGATCCATTTGTACGGCGCGACGATCTTCTCAAACTTCAGACCGAAAATGTTCTGGTAAATGTTAAACATCCCGTCGAGCGCTTTTTGGAACGGGAAATACGCGCGCAACGCCTCCTTATCGACCGCGTATTTTTGTTTGTTTCGCTGATTGCTGTAATAGCGCCAGTCCCATACCTCGAGTTTAGCGTTGCGATCGTTTGTATCCGCGGCCTTCAATTTTTGTAATTCTGCCACTTCGCTATCGAATTTCGGCTGGCTGCCGGAGACCAAATCGTTGATGTATTTTTCCGCATTCGCGCCGGTCTTGGCCATTTTGACTTCCGTCTGGTAGTCGTCCCACGATTTGTAACCAAGGCGCAGTGCGATCTTGTTGCGGAGCGCGAGCATTTGATTGAGGACAGGAACATTTGTGTCTTTGGCAAGCATCTCGCGAATAAGGTAAAGCTGCTTGCGCGTCGCTTCGCTCTTTGCGTTTTCCTCGACCGTATTGAATTGCCAGGTGACGTTTGCCATCACCGTGTAAACGTCATCGCCAGTTTTGATGCCGGGCGAGGCGAAGAAACTGTCGGGCAGGCCATCGAGATCGGCCTTTGTGAACATGACCGGCGCATTCGCCTTCACGATGTTGCTGTCGAAATCAGTGCCGAGCTTGGACAATTCCTTGCGCAGTTGTTCGACTTCCCTGCGCTGGTCGGGCGGTAACTCCAGGCCGGCGCGCCGATAATCGCGCAATGTTTCCTTGAGGAGCTTTTCGTCTTCTCCGGTGAGTTTTGGATGCGTATCCGCAAAAGCTTTGATCGCCTTGTAAACGTCCTCGCGATAATCAATGCCGACCGCCCATTCCTGGAAAGCTTTGACCGCATTTTCTCCCGCGGTGCGCATTGCGGGGTTTGTGTTTGTTTCCTTTATGATCGTGGCCTTATTTGCGGCAAGTCCGGCCTGATAAGTGGCATCATCCAGCGCGACTACAGTGCTTTTGAAGGTAACTTTGCCGAGATCCTGGGCGCCGATTTGATCCAGCGCAGCATTCGCCGTTGCGATTGCATCCTTCATGGAAGCCTCGACTGCCTCTGGCGTTTGGTCCCAATCAGGAACCGTCAGCACCGCGTTTGCCTTCGCCGCAGCCGCACGAAAATCATCGACGGTTTTCAGGTCGGCAGTCAGCAGAGTCGAAGAAGTAGCAGCGATGAATAGAAGGCAAAGAAGAGATGATTTCATACGACTAGGACAAGGCGGAATCGGCCACAGATATACACAGATTCTCAGAGATAGCAGAACGAATTTTGATGAATCTGTGGCTCATCTGTGTTCCTCTGTGGCGACCTGCATTTGGAAACGCATGTTACGATGATCCAGAAATTCTTCCTTGCCTTTATTCCTATCTTTGTCGCGATCGATCCAATTGGGCTGGTGGCACTTTTTATGGGTCTGGCCGGGAACGCCTCGCGCGAACAGCGGCAACGCGAGGGTTTCATCGGAATTCTCACGGCGCTTTGCGTTTCGGTCGGTTTTGTATTTCTCGGGAAGATTATTTTTACGGCGCTCGGAATTACTGTGGCGGATTTTCAGGTCGCGGGTGGTCTGATTTTGCTCGGGCTGGCGGGACGCGAGCTGCTCAATCTTGCGCCAACCGAACGTGAACCCAGCGACGACTTCGGTATTGTCCCACTCGGAATGCCTTTAATAGCCGGTCCTGCGTTGTTAACGGCTCTGCTAATCCTGGTAGATACGGTGGGCCTGGTGTTTACGCTGATCTCGCTTTTGGTCAATCTGGCGCTGGTTGTGATCGCCTTCTGGAACGCCGATCTGGTGGCCCGCTGGATGGGCAGACAGGGATTGCGGGGTGTATCAAAAATAGTGGCGCTGCTCCTCGCCGCAATAGCCGTCAGCTTGATCCGACGCGGCTGGCACGGCGTGTAATCGAGGCGAGCGAGAATGAACTTCGAACGTAGCTCGCGCCCCGGCTTCCAGCCAGGTTACATCACTTCGATATCGAAGTTAAAAACCTGATTCGAAACGTGCGCCGCTGGCGATATGTCTCCGTGCTGACGGCCAGAATTCCTTCAGCTCTGCGGTTTTATCACCAGCCTGATAACGGCGGTTGAGTTCGACTTCGATTGCCTTGATCTCGTCCTGCTGTGGAAGTGGTATCCCGCTATAGATATATGCGGGCACCTCTTCGCGCGTCCGGGTGAACGGCTGCGTTGCATAGAGATCCAGGCGGCGCTTCTGCAGTTGCTCCGTCGTCCAACTCTTGTAAACCGGGTTTGGATGTCCCCACGCTTCCGCCGTAGTAGCGTACCGGGAGTAAGTGTAACCGCCCGTTACCGCCACACCGGGCGGTGGTGCGGGCTGTTCTGCGCAGCCGACCAGGCCAGCGGCAAATGCTGCTAAGAGTAATCTTTTCATATGATTTATAGTTCCCTTCCAGAGATAGACTTGCATCCTATTAAACCATACAAATCGCCTTCAGTCGCAGCTTTATTTTGCTTTTGCGGAATCGCCGAGTATTGTGCGCGCGATCAAGTCCAAACAAGGCGCCGAGGTCGATTCAGATTAACATACTGGGCGCTTGACTCGGGTGATTGACACACCGGAACGTCTTGTTACTATCCTCGCTCCAATGAGATTTCCTTTACCGCTCACAGCGAAAATCGCGGCCTACGTGATCGGGCATAAGCTGCGTGGCACGAAGAAATTCGCCACGGTCCTTCAGCTCGAACCGTTGCATACATGTAACCTGACATGCACTGGTTGCGGGCGCATTCGAGAATACTCCACGTCCCTCAAGGACATGATGAGCTTGGAGGACTGCCTCGGGGCGGCAGAGGAATGCAATGCGCCAATGGTATCAATTTGCGGCGGCGAGCCGCTGATCTATCCGCATATCGAGGCGTTGGTGGAAGGATTGCTCGCGCAAAAGCGCATCGTTTACATCTGCACGAATGCCATGTTCATGCGCAAAAAAATGCGCGAGTGGATGGCCTCGCAGTTGCCGGCTCAGACGGAATTTGTTGAAGAAAAAATCGCCACGCTTTTTGCCGCGGGATTGCTAACCGACAAAGACGCGGCTGAAATTCGCAAGGGGCGGAAAGATCCAGCGAAGCCGACGATCGCGCCGACCAAATGGATGTACTGGAACGTGCACCTCGATGGTCTTGAGCGAACGCATGACCTGATCGTGGAGCGCGAGGGTGTTTTCAAGGAGTGCATTCTGGCAATCAAAATGGCGAAGGTGCTCGGCTTCCAAGTCGCGACCAACACGACTGTCTATAAGGAAGCCGACATGCAGGAGATCGAACGGATGTTCGATTATCTTTCCGATCTTGGTGTCGATGGCCATACGATCACTCCCGGTTACGAGTACGACGCTGCCAAGAGAGACATGATTAAGCGGCTCAATTTGCGCCCGGAAAACTTCTTTCTCACCCGCGCCATGACGATTCAGAAGTTTCGGAAAGTCGAGGAATGGATGAGGCGATATAGGTTTTTTGGGACGCCCATCTATTTTGAATTCCTAGCGGGTAAACGTGATTTGACGTGTTCTGCCTGGGCTATTCCGACCCGGAACATTCGCGGCTGGAAGGGACCCTGCTACTTGATGACCGATGGGCATTACTCGAGCTACGCCGAATTGCTGGAAAAAACGGAATGGCACAGGTATGGCGTCGTAAATGGGGTGGCGCGTGACAGCCGCTGCGAAAATTGCATGGTGCATTGCGGCTACGAACCGACGGCGACGTTGGGACTACAAGCGCAGCGCGGCGACACCTGGAAAACAATCAAATTCAACTTTGGCGCGAAGCCGAGAGCTGCTGGCAGGGGCAGTGAAGTCCTCGCTTTTAACGGAGTAAGTTCAGGAAACGGTCACATCACCGGGAAGCGAGCGGAACCAACTGCACAAGCCTCGTAGACGGACATGCCGGAGTTGTCCAGGGAGCTGATAGTGTTGCCGAGCGCGGCGCCAGACATATCCGAGTGTTACTCGGCAGCAGACGAAGAGATTTCGCGGGCGATCACACGCGCGCAAGAAAACCTGCTGCGCCAGCAAAAACCTGATGGCCATTGGTGCGGCGAGCTGATCGTCGATAGCACTCTCTGCTCGGATTACATCCTTTTCGTGCACTGGTGCGGCGAAGTGGATGCTCAATTGCAGCGGCGCTGCGTCCGTCACATTCTGAAACGCCAACTGCCAGATGGCGGCTGGAACATTTATCATGGCGGCCCGAGCGAAATTAACGCATCGGTCAAAGCGTACTTTGCGCTGAAACTCGCCGGTTGCTCGTTGGACGCACCGTTTATGCGCGAGGCGCGTGCCAATATCATGCGTCGCGGGGGCATTCCGCAGATGAACACGTTCAGCAAGCTTTATCTTGCGCTCCTGGGCCAGTTCCCATGGAAATATTTGCCCACGATCCCTGTGGAAATGGTTCTCCTCCCACGCTGGGCGCCGTTCCACATTTACAAAATGTCATCCTGGAGCCGCGCCATGCTCGTGCCGCTGGCGATCATCAACCATTTCAAACCGACTCGCGTTTTGCCTGGCGAAAAGCAATTGCACGAGCTCTATCCGCTCGGCACCGAGCAGACTGACTTGCGTCTCCCCCGCAGCGAACGCTTCTGGACTTGGCGCAATTTCTTTCTGCGAGTCGAAGATATTATGAAATTCCTGCATCCACTTCAATTTCGTCCGCTGCGCCGCCGTGCGCTCGAAGAAGCGGAGCGGTGGATGCTTGAGCGGATCGGTGAGGGCAGTGACGGCCTCGCAGCGGTTTATCCCGCGATGTTGAACTGCATGATTGCTTTGCGCGTGCTCGGTTATTCCAGAACAAATCCTGTTTACGCCAAGGCGGAAAAAGATTTTGCGGGACTGTTTGTCGATGATCCCGATGATTTTCGCATTCAACCCTGTCGGTCTCCGGTTTGGGACACCGCGATTAACATCGTGTCGCTGGCGGAATCCGGGCTTTCGCCGGAGCATCCCGCGTTGCAAAAGGCCGCTGATTGGCTGATCAGCAAAGAAGTGCGGCTACGTGGCGATTGGGCGATAAACAATTCGTATCCGGAAGCGAGCGGCTGGGCATTCGAGTACAACAATATTTATTATCCGGACACGGACGACACTGGGATGGTGTTGATGGCATTGCGGCTGGTTCAACCTAAAGACCGGCAGTCACTCAACGAGCTCTTTCGTCGCGCCCTTGGGTGGCAGCTCAGTTTCCAATGTCGCGATGGCGGCTGGGGAGCGTTCGACAAAAATGTGACAACTCCCTGGCTGGAAGACATGCCGTTTGCGGATCACAACGCGATTCTCGATCCAACCTGCAGCGATCTGACTGCGCGCACGCTGGAGCTGCTTGGTTACATTGGGTTTGATCGCAGCGCCAGGTGCGTCCGAGATGCCATTAAATATTTAATCGATACTCAGGATGAGGATGGCTCGTGGTATGGCCGCTGGGGAGTAAACTACATTTACGGTACCTGGCAGGTGCTGCGCGGTTTGCGCGCAATCGGCGAAGATATGACGCAGGACTGGATACTGCGCGGCCGTGATTGGCTGGAGAGCTGTCAAAACAACGACGGGGGCTGGGGTGAGACCTGCGGGACTTACGAAAATCCATCGACCAAAGGCATAGGTGTGAGCACCGCATCGCAAACAGCGTGGGCGATCATGGGGATCTGTGCATGCGGCGATCTGGATCGGCCGAGTATTCAGCGAGGGTTGCGGTACCTGCTTCGCTCGCAAAAATCCGACGGCTCATGGGATGAAGAGCAAATCACAGGCACCGGTTTTCCGGGCGTGTTCTATTTGAAGTACGACATGTATCGCCAGAATTTTCCTCTACTGGCTCTCGCGACGTACGTGAACTACCGCAACGATCTGGGCACGCGCGTAGGCTTCTATCGTTGCGAAGGAAGTTAGGCTGCCAGCCTGTCGAACATCTTTGCGGTGCGGTCAGGCTGGAAGCGCTGACCGCCGAGTCAGCCAAGCTGGCTGACTTCCAGGAAAAATAAAACCTGTCGCAATGCGTAATTCGATCTAACTGTAAGTATTATGGCTTACGAACTACCAAAATTACCTTATGCGTACGATGCTTTGGAACCGCATATCGATGCGCGCACGATGGAAATTCATCACACCAAGCATCACCAGGCTTACATCGACAACGTTAACAAGGCGATCAAAGGCACCGACCTCGAGAAGAAATCGGTGGAAGACTTGATCAGCGATCTTAATGCCGTCCCGGAAAACATTCGCACAGTGGTGCGCAACAACGGCGGCGGGCACGCTAATCATTCGTTCTTCTGGAAAATCATGGGGCCAAATACAGGCGGCGAACCGAAAGGCAAACTGGCTGACGACATCAAGTCCAGCTTTGGGAGCTTCGACGAGTTCAAGGAAAAATTCAGCGCTGCCGGCGTGGGCCGATTTGGCAGCGGCTGGGCATGGCTGATTAACAAGGGTGGAAAGCTCGAAATTATTTCGACGCCAAATCAAGACAGCCCCTTGATGGATGGAAACAAGCCGATCCTCGGCGTCGACGTGTGGGAGCACGCCTATTACCTAAAATATCAAAACCGACGGCCCGATTACCTTAAGGCTTGGTGGAACGTGGTGAATTGGGACGCCGTCACGAAGAACTACTGATTTGCGCACTGGCGAGTTCTCCTGTAGCGGCGGTCTATGACCGCCGCTAAACTTGTACACGTTTGGCGGTCACAGCCGTTCGCCAAAGGAGATGGCTTATTTAAACGAAAATTATCTGAAGCTTCAGGCCGGATACCTGTTTCCGGAAGTCGCGCGCCGGGTCCGCGAATTTTGTGAAGCCAATCCGAAGGCGGCCGAGCGGCTAATTCGGTGCGGAATTGGTGATGTGACCGAGCCGCTCCCGCGCGCGGCGATTGAAGCGATGAAGCAAGCTGTCGAGGAGCTCGGCGACCACGAGACATTCCGCGGCTACGGTCCGGAGCAGGGCTACGAATTTTTAAGATCGGCCATTGCGCAGAACGACTACCGCGGCCGCAACATCGAAATTGCCGACGATGAAATTTTTATCTCGGACGGATCAAAATGCGATTGCGGTTACATTCTCGATATCCTCGGCGGTCAAAACAAGGTCGCCGCCCCCGATCCAGTCTATCCGGTTTACGTCGACACAAATGTGATGGCTGGCCACACCGGTCCTGCAAGGAGAGACGGCAACTACGAAGGCATTCTCTATTTGCCATGCACAGCGGAAAACAATTTTGTGCCCGAGCCGCCCCGCCGCGGCGGGGAACATGTCGACCTGGTTTATCTGTGCTTTCCACCGGGGCAGTAGCGTCGCGCGCGCAGCTCTCTCGTTGGGTCGACTACGCGCGCGAGCATGAGGCGCTTCTGCTCTTTGATGCTGCTTACGAAGCTTACATTTCAGAGCACGATATTCCGCACTCAATTTTTGAAGTGCCGGGTGCTCGCGACCATGCCATTGAATTGCGCAGCTTTTCGAAGAATGGCGGTTTTACGGGCGTGCGTTGCGGGTTTACGGTGATGCCAAAATCGGTCCTAGCGCGGACGGAGAACGGCCGCCGGTTACCGCTCCATCCGCTTTGGCAACGGCGTTGGAGCACGAAATCGAACAGTGTGAGTTATCCTGTGCAGCGCGGCGCCGAGGCTTTGTATTCACAACAAGGCCGCAAGCAAATGCGCGCTCTCGTCGATCATTACATGGGAAACGCAAGACTTCTTCGCGACGCCGCAGCCGCTGCTGAACTGGAGACTTTCGGCGGTGTAAACGCACCGTACATCTGGGTGAAAACACCGGATGGCCTGACGAGCTGGCAGATGTTCGACCAAATACTTCGCGAGTTGAATGTCGTCATCACGCCGGGCGCCGGCTTTGGGGCACAAGGTGAAGGACACTTTCGCATTTCGGCGTTTAATAGCCGAGAAAACGCCGAAGAAGTAGCGCGTCGTTTGAAGAAACTGCGCTGATTGCTGCAAGGAGCAGCGGTTTTCCAATCACCACTTTTGAACAAATTGATTTGGAGGCGCGCATGGCTGATCTGCCCTTGTCGGTATGGATGACGCGCGTAGAGTGCGCTGACTTTTTCGGGGAAAACTAGAGTGCCGGATCGAAAGCAAAATCTGCCGCAACTTTATCGCTTTTGTTTCTTGATGCTGGGCGACTCGCACAAGGCGCAGGAAGTTTTTCACACTACGTTGCGCGAAGCCGCTCTTGGAGCCGCCCAAGGGCAATTGCCAAAGGAACCATTTTGGCTCTTCCGCGAGGCGCGCTGGCGCTGTTTGGAAGCAACCAAGACAGACTTACAGCCGGAGTCGCTCGAAATTGACGAACATGAAATAGCTCCGGGGGCTGTATTACAGATCGAGCAGCTTGACCCCGCACAACTCGCAATTTGGATTTCCACTGCGCCCGAGCCTCAGAGGACTGCTCTGGCACTTTTTTATCTCGACGAATTCGATTACCGCGAAATTCTCGATATCGCCGAACTCAAGCTGAGCGCCCTCTCGCGATGTCTGGCGAAGGGGAGGCGACAGATGCAGGCATGGCTGGACGCTAAGCATCCCGAACAACGCAAACTATGAAGACGCTGCAGTTATTGCGACGTCGACGCGCCCTTTTGAATTGCGCGCCATTTAGCCACGACCAATCGGCCGACCGCTCCATGCGGTCAGCGGTATCTCGTGCGGACGATTCGGATGAATTTGTCAATCAACAGAACTTCGATCGGGCGGTGGCGGCGCTGGTTGGTCTCGTTCCCATTCCTCCGGAGTCGGCGGAATGGTTCTCAGAAAAAGACTTGGTCGCGGGATCAAACTGGACGTGGAAAAAAATGGTTCGGAATCCCGCCGTCCTTGCGATCAGTATCGCGGTCGTGGTTATCGCCGGAGTCTTTGTGTTCCAGCTCTTTGGGCGCTTGAATGATTTCCCGGGATCAGCGACCGCTCGGAGATTACTTACTGTGGCTGCTTCCACGCGACCAGTGATGCTCGATCCGGTAAGCACCGAAGCGGCTACTTTGAGTGATCTGTTTTTTATGAAACACGGGCTCGAACATTACGACGTTCCAGACGAATTCGCCGATTTTCGCACAATTGGTTGTCGTGTTTTCGATGATGAGGAGTCGCGTCGTATTGCTCAGATCTGGCTTGCCGAAAAACGGATGCAGCTATTCCTTTTTCCAGCAGACCGGAACATGAAAACCGGCGCGGTGCTGCATTTTCCCGGATGGCGCTATATTCACCAGGAAGGCTGGGTCGGCGCAGTAACTGAACACAGCGGGGTATGCTTTATGGCTGCTCTGCGGGGCGGCGACAAAGAGTTGCAGCAGTATTTCTCGAAGCCCAAAGAGTAGGAGATATTCTTTAGCGCTTCCTCTTAATCTTCTTCTTACGCCAACCTATCTCAAAGCAAGCGGAGAGTGCGAGGAAGAGCAAAAGGGAAGAGGGAATAGGAAAAGGGACGAGCAAGGGAAGAACCGTGAGTGGTGCGTGTCGCGTTGACAGTCCATCTCATGCGCTTGACCTTTCCCGCCGATTATTTTGCCAGAGTAGCTCAGTGGTAGAGCGGCCCCGAAAGCGTTCGGGGTTGGTCGTTCAAGAGAAATTCGTTAAGCTTTTTGCACGAAATAAAACGCCAGGGTAGCTCAGTGGTAGAGCAGGGGACTCATAAGCCCTTGGTCGGGAGTTCGAATCTCCCCCCTGGCAGTTCTTAATTGCCGATTTCAGATTGCCAATTGCTGACTGATTGGACGTTGAGCGTTGGGCGTTGAACGTTTCTCCTCGGCAATGAATCAGGAAAACGTCTTCCAGAAGCTTTTCGCACTCGGGAATTCTTATTGGCTGACGCGGTTCATCATCCTGCGGCTGCTGGGTTTTGTTTATGCGGTGGCGTTTTTTGTTGCCGCGCAGCAACTCGTCCCATTGATTGGGGAGCACGGATTAACTCCGGCGAATCATTTTCTCGCGAGTGTTCAAACCCAACTCGGCTCGCGCACTGCGGGCATACTGCGAGTGCCGACTCTTTTTTGGCTCGGCATTTCGGATCATGGAATGTTGATCTTCGCTTGGGTCGGGTTCGCGCTCTCGTTTGTTGTCCTCGGTGGCTACGCAAACGCGATCATCCTCAGCATTCTTTGGGTGATGTACATGTCGATCGTCCACGTAGGGCAAATCTGGTACGGTTACGGTTGGGAGATTCAACTGCTTGAGACTGGTTTCTTATCTATCTTTCTTTGCCCTTTACTTGATGGACGGCCATTCCCGAAGTGCAGGCCGCCGATCCTGGTTTTCTGGCTTTTTCGCTGGCTAGGATTCCGAATCATGGTCGGCGCCGGTCTGATCAAACTTCGGGGTGACCCCTGTTGGCGCGATCTCACTTGCCTTGCCTATCACTACGAAACCCAGCCGATACCCAGCCCCATCAGTCGTTATCTTCACTTTGCGCCGCTATGGTTCCACAAAATTGAGACCGTATGGAACCATTTCATCGAACTGGTCGTGCCCTGGTTTTCGTTTGGACCGCGACAGGCACGACACATCGCCGGCGTCTTACTTGTCTCTTTCCAAGTATTTCTTATCGTCAGCGGCAATCTTTCGTTCCTCAATTACCTCACGATCATTCCGTTTTTGGCGTGCTTTGATGATACCTTTCTACGCCATTTTCTACCGAGGGCATTAGTTCAGCGCGCGGAACGAGCGGCTGAAGAATCGGAGCCGTCGCGCATCAATAACGCGACCGCGATCGCTTTATCGATCGTGGTGATCTATCTGAGCGTCGCACCTGTGCTGAACCTTTTTTCCGGCCGTCAACTCATGAACTCTTCCTACGATCCGCTTGATCTCGTAAATACTTACGGCGCATTTGGATCTGTCGGACGCGAACGCGACGAAATTATTTTTGAGGGAACGGACGACACGCTAATTACGGGCGATACAAAATGGAAGGAATATGAGTTCAAAGCCAAACCGGGCGATCCCAACCGGCGACCGCCGTTCGTTGCGCCGTACCAACCGCGGATCGACTGGCAAATCTGGTTCGCCGCGATGGCTTCACCCGCCGATTATCCGTGGACGCTGCATTTTGTCTGGAAACTTCTGCATAACGATCGCGGCACCCTCTCGCTCCTCGCGAATAATCCCTTTCCCGATACACCACCTCATTACGTCCGCGCACGGCTTTACCGCTATCAGTTTGTGCCGATTGGTGACAAGGCCTGGTGGAAGCGCGAACGAATCGGTGAATGGTTGCCTGCGCTCTCCTCAGACGATCCTCGGTTTCGGCGTTTGCTGGACGCGATGGATTGGGACAATTGAAGATCGAGTATCGCAAAGGAGACGGTGAAGTCTACTCCGGTGGTGAGCTCAAATTTTTTAGAGCGAATCGCTGATCCTGCATCGCAGTTTCACCCAGATTACTTGTCGTATCGAAATGGGGAGATCACGAAACAACAACTGGTCGCTCGGCTACCGCACGTTGCCATGCTTGGCGACAGCTCCTGCATGGGTATCTACATCTCATCGCCTTGGAGCACGTTCTGGCTCGCGCACACTCGCCGCGGGAGGAACTGGTTTTTCGACGCTGGTTCTCCGCACCTGAGCGTTCACAGCATTTCCAAACGGCTGGAGGACATAACGCCCTTCGTTGCGACCGAATACGCCGGAATCGGCGCGCTGGTGGACGATGAGAGTAGCCGATTAGATTTTTTTCGCCGCATCCTGGGGACGCGCAGTTTTTCTGGCCAAATCAATCAGCTGCTGCGAGTGGTTCGCTTTCCCGATCTGATTCTGATCTCAATCGGGCATAACAATGTCGACTGGGCATGGCGGTGTCCGCCGGATGAATTGAATGCGCCGGAGCGCCGTTTGAACCATCAATGCCAGCAGTTCCGACAACATTACGCGCGTCAGCTGCGCCGCTTGCTCGGACGCCCGCGAACCGAAACACATCGCGTGGCTGTTGTCGTGTTCGGATTAGTCAATTTCGAATCCTATTTCAAAGGCCGCGAGGTGGCCGAACGTCTTCGACAATCGAACAGGGGTCTGTATCCGCACTTGGAAACGACTTACAGATACTTCGTCTCTTTTCATCCAGCCTACCGGTGCAATCTGGTTCGTCTCGCTTCGATGGTAAACGAACAGCTGCGCACAATGGTTGAAGAGCTGAGTCCGGAGATGGAGTCCTCTGGAAACATCCAGCTGCGATACTCCAATGCATTAGCTGCAGCTGACCTTAGCCACGCAGAATTACTTCACCCAATCGATGGCTGGCATGCGTCACTGGAAGGCCACAATGTCCTTGCAGAGGCAGCATTCAGTGATCTTGGGCCGACCCTGGAATTTCTTGGAATCAACCGGCCGTCTCATTAACACCTGGCTTCAGCCAGGTGTTCCGCGAGACACCGTACCGGTAGGCCGTTTAAACGGCTTTCATTCCTGGCTTGTCGGTACACCGCGCTGAAGCGCGCTGTTAATGAGGATGGCCCAGTTGCTTTCATCTGCAAACTTGGCGTTTATAAATCGCCGCGCTCTTTCAGTCGTGCGATTGTTTCGCGCATCATCCGATGGCCGAAATGTCCCTGGCGCACGCTTAATAGTTCCGAGCCGCGCCATTTTTGATGGATCGCCTCGATTTCGTCGGATGGCGCAATTGAATCGAACTCACCGGTTACGAATAGAACCCGAGCCGGATCGCATACTGGCTGGCAGTGCAATGGCGAACTCAGGTGAAAATGCCGAGACACGAGAGACCGCTCAATATTGGCGCGATACAACTCGCGCCGAATCAGCCGTGCCGCAGGACTTGCCCAGATGGCGTGCTCGATGTTTACGATCGGACCCATCAGCGCAACAAAGCGAAGATCGGATTCAACCGTCGCGAGCAAGGCGCCAATCCAGCCGCCGTAGCTGGTGGCGAGCACTCCAAAGTCGCGGCAGCCGTGAGCCCGTAATCCAGCGATCAACTGCCGCAGTTCAATCACACCTTGACGCAGCCCTTCTGCATTGCGGACAAGATCGCAAGTAATTGCCAGCTCGCCATTCCAATAGCCGCGCGGAACACGCGAAAAATGATAGGGCAAGTGAAGTAAACAAGCGCTCCAGCCAAGTTCGTTGAAGCGCTGTGCACAACGGCGATAGCCAACAGGCTTGGTGGACATTAGCGAATGCAACAGGAACACCGTTGGCGCAGTCGCGCCTTGTGCGCAGGGAAAGAATTCGGCGTGAGCAATGTTGTTGGCAGCAAACGGTGTGTTGACCGGGCTCCGCCATGCGACCTTCGCGCCACCATTCCGAAATACCCTGGCCAGGCTTGTCCCTGGGTCACTCGAAGAATGACCGGCGCGCGGCGTAGCATAATACTCCTGCGGCGCGAGTTGCTCGCACCCCACCACATAGCGCTCCATCTCTTCGCGGCTGTGCCCGTTCAGCCGGTGCCGGGTGTGAAGCAAATTGAGCGATGCGCAGAGCAGCGAATCGACAGTTTTTGCGCTCGCACGTCGCAACGGATGACTGCGAGCTTTCATCCGCTCCTCTGGTGGATGAGGCAGATCATCTGTCGTGAGCTGGAATGTCTGGCGCAATTCCGCGTACAGGCTTTTGAATGCGTCAGCCAATTCGGATTCGATTCGTTCGCGCGTCCGGAATTTCTCTAACTCAGGGGAATGCGAGATCGGTTTACCGAACGCGATCCAAACAGGAGTACGGCGCAGTGGGAGCCAGCCTTTCATAGAGTAAAACCGATCGGTGCCGAGGATCACGCACGGAAGAATCGGAACGCCAGCCATATGCGCGAGCGTCGATGCGCCTGGCCGAAGTGGCGCGCCTTCGAGCAGCGACTGCACGCCGTCACGAATGCCGCCCTCGGGAAAAAGGCCCACGATGCGCCCGTTTTTCAGTCGTTCGATCGCGGTGCGAATTGTCTTTCGATCAGCGCGGTCCCGCTCCGCCGGGAATGTATCGACGGCACGCAATGCCAACCCAACGATAGGCAACCGGAAAAATTCGGCCATCGCCATCCAATCGATCTTTCGCCGTACGGCTAGCGATATGAGAAAAGGATCAAAATGACTGATGTGATTCGCCGCCAGCAAAAATCCACCGGCGCGGTTTGCATTCTCGCTGCCAATTACGCGAATACGCGCGACACAGCCAAACAGTAATCTCACGAACAGCTTGCCCGCGCGATAAAATGTCGCTTTGAGCCCCATGGGTTTGTATCTTTTGCCGCTTTCCTGCATTCCGGAAAAGCTATTTTTCCTGCTGATTCGTTCTTTTAACGTGATATCATACTTGTCGGTTCACACGCGAGCTGTGGGTCGGAAGCTATGAAACCGAGGAGTCCTTCCACGGGCGGCAAAGGGCGATTCCCGCAAACGGACTATTTTTTCCATTCCGGTTTCGGCCGATGGCGAGGTGGGTATTTCTCTCCTTACGACGGCGAGGACAGACCGGAGTTCAGTAATTTTTACAACTTGGGACGCGAATACCGTATCGAAGCCGCGCGCGAACGAGCGAAGGAGATGGCGGCGTTTGCAGCGATTGTCCTGACCTCAGCGTGGCCGGTACTCTACATGATTGTGACGGTCGTAAAGTTGCTGAGCAAAGGCCGTCCGTAGCGCCTGTCTGCAGCTGCGCTGCAATTACGACGAGCTTATTTTTTGGGGCGGCAGAAATTCGTCGCGATATTCCGGCGTTTCCTCGGGGGCGAAGCCGTGGCGAGTAGTGTTTTCGGTCACAACGCGCGGGACGAGAAAATTCAGGAGATAATCTTCGCCACCGGCCTTGGTGCCGCTGCCGCTCATTTTGAATCCACCAAAGGGATGGCGTCCAACGATCGCGCCGGTGCACGAGCGATTGATATAGACATTTCCTGCCTCCAGTTGGGCTTTAACGCGCTCGATATTGGCCGGGCTGCGTGAGAAAAATCCGCCGGTCAACGCGTAATCGGTGCCGTTCGCTACTTCGAGGGCTTCATCGAGATCGTGCACTTTTAGCACACTCAATACCGGCCCGAAAATTTCCTCGCGCGCGATACGCATGTTTGGTTTCACGTCGGTGAAAATGGTTGGCGGAATGAAATAGCCCTGCGGCGGCAAATCTTTTGCTTGGTAGGCGAGCGTCGCCTCACTCTTCCCAACCTCGATATAATCCAGAATGCGCCGGTACGCGGCCTCATCGATCACGGGTCCCACCATGATCCCAGGTTCCTCAGGATTACCAACGCGCAGACTCGCTGCGGCGGGAATCAAGCGCTCCATCACGCGATCGTAATTTTCCTCAAGAAGAATGAGACGCGACAGCGCAGAGCACTTCTGTCCCTGAAAACCGAACGCGGAATAGATGGAATAGCCAACTGCTTCACCAACATCGGCGTCGGAGTCCACGATCATCGCGTTTTTGCCACTCCCAAATTTTTAATCCTACTTCGCGCGATCCGGTGAACGCGATCATATCGACATCTTTATGGTCGACAAGATGGGCTCCGATCACAGATCCGTGCCCTGACAGAAAATTTAAAACGCCTGACGGCACGCCCGCCTCCTCGAAGACCTGCATTAGCATGGCGCCGCAGACGATCGATTGCTCGGAAGGCTTCATGATGACGGTGTTACCGGTCACAACTCCGGCAGATGCCATTCCGCAAAGAATCGCGATCGGAAAATTCCATGGTGCAATGACAAATGCGACGCCTCGCGGCCAATAGTGATGATAGCTATCCTCTCCGGGGACACGTTGTGTGAGCTTCGGACGTCCGAGACGTCGCATTTGCTGCGCGTAGAAGCGGCAAAAATCGATGGCCTCGCGAATATCGCCATCGGCTTCGTTCCACGGTTTGCCTACCTCGAAGACTTCCACTGCGGACAGTTCGTAGCGCCTGCGTTCCATGATGTCCGCCGCGCGCTCCAGCAAGCGCGCCCGTTCTTCGAAAGGCGTTCGGCTCCACTTGCCAAATGCCTCGCGCGCAGCTCTGACGGCGCGCTCCGCTTCGGAAATCCCTGCTTCCGACCCGTAACCCACTACCTCGTCCGGAGCGCTTGGATTCACCGAGGGCGTCAGTTGATCGGTCCAGATTTTTTCGCCTCCGATGACGAGTGGATATTTTTCGCCGAAGCGTTTGCGCACTTCGCGCAATGCGCCCTGCATCTTTTCCTGACTATCTTTGTAAACGAAATTCACAAGCGGCGAATTTCGGTAAACATCGGCGGGGGCGATGTCAAGGGAAGTGGAATTTTTGCCGAGGGACGGAGCGATGCCGCCGGGATTACCGATTCCGGCTACAGCAGGCTTGATCAGGTCCCTTGGATCGCGCAGCAATTCATTTGCGGAGACGTTCTCGGCGAATTTTGCGCGCAGAAATCCTTCATTCGAGGTGTTCTCGAGCAAACGTCGAACCAGATAGGCCATCCCTGGAAGCAGTGCGCCGACCGGGCAATATTCGCGGACGCGATAACCCATTTCCACGAGTGCCCGTTTGATCGGCCCGGCCATACCGTAGAGCAGTTGAAACTCGAAGCGGCTGCAATCGATCCCGAGCTCGTCCGCAAACGCCTGCGCGTGCGCGATGCTGCGAACGTTGTGCGATCCAAAGGCAGCGGTAACAATCGATTCGTTTTCCAGAAGCAACCTGGTGAGCGTCTCAAAATTCGCGTCGCTCTCCGGCTTTTGAAAATAAACCGGACAATCCCAGCCGTTCTGGAGCGATTTCGTGGTTTCGTAGTCCCAGTATGCGCCCTTAACCAGCCGCACTGCGAAGCGCGTTCCTCGTTTGCGACCCCACTCGATCAGGTCGCGCAAATCCGCTTCTGAATCTCGCAAATACGCCTGGATGACGATCCCGGCATGCGGCCAATTTCCGAACTCCTCCTCGGTGAAAATGGTTTTGAACAGCTCGAGAGTGGTGTTTTTGTGCGCGTAGCTTTCCATGTCGAAATTGATGAAAGCGCCGACCTCTCGCGCGCGGCGCAAAAGTGGTCGCAGCTTGGGCGCGAGATGGGCAATTGCATCCGCCGGATCCGCCGGATTTATTTGCGAATAGAGCGCAGAAATTTTGACTGACAGATTTACAACTGGAAAGAGCTCCGAATTTTTGCCCAGCGGGTCCGTCCAGTTTTTTGTTTCGCGCGCGAGTTTCTCGAGCAAATCCAGATAACGCGCCGCATATTCATCCGCGTCCGCTTCGCTCACAACGGCTTCTCCCAATAGATCCACAGTAAAGCCGATTTTTTGCGAACGGCGCTTGCGCAACGTTTTTATTACGTCTTCCGGATTTTTCCCGGCGATAAATTGGTGCGCCATTCCGGAAACATTCCACCGCAGGATTGGGCCGCTCGCCCACGGAACGATGCGTGCCAGATGAACGCCGGTGCCAACAAACGGCCCGAAGCCGTCATCGGAGAAATACTCGTTGAGATGATCGATAATTTCGCGTGAGTGACGCAGCGAGGGCAGAACATCGACAAAGCGAAACAGTTGCACCTTAAACCGCTCGTCACGCATGGATAGTGCCATTAACCGCTGATAAAATCCGGCCTTGCTGAAAAGCGACTCCGGATGCTTGTCGACGAGCTCGAAGATACGGCTTCCGCGGCGCTCAATTTCGCTTTGGCGGGCCCTCATTTACGAAGCTAGTCTGCCCCTGTCCGTTAGGCAAAACCGAACCAGCCGTCTCCCGCAGCCTAAGAATTTTCCCTACCGACACGATCACTTGGCCGCTTGTCTACGAAATAGAAATGAAACTGCTGCACGCAATTTCGAAGAGCAAATCGAACGGTATTGCCTGGCAGAGATCGGAGGCCCAGGGCTCTGAGCTGTCAGGCAATCTCTTTGTCCTTATTGATCCTGGGCAAAATTCGGGTAGCAAAGTGGCGAGATGATCGTAGAGCGCCACGCATTTGCGAGCGATAACATCGCACCGATTTGCCCGGAGGCTTGGGCCGCATTGCAGGAAGCAAATGAGAATTACGCGCCATCATATGGCGAGGACCGTTGGACCGCGCGCGTGTGCAACCGGGTTCGTGAAATCTTCGAGACCGACTGCGATGTTTATTTCGTTTTCACCGGCACGGCGGCCAACGCGCTGTCGCTCGCCCAGCTATGCAAATCGTTCCAGAGCGTAATCTGTCACCAGCATTCTCACATGCAGACGGACGAATGCGGCGCGTGCGAATTCTTTACCGGAGGATCGAAACTGCGTTTGGCTGGCGGCGCCGATGGAAAGATCGACATCAACCAGGTGGAAGCGCTGCTGGCCCGCCAGAACGACGTGCATTCGCATAAGACGGGCGCGATCAGCATTGCACAAGCGACGGAGTTCGGAACCGTTTATACGCGCGACGAAATTGGCGCGATCGCGGACTTGGCGCGCACGCACCAACTGTTTCTCCACATGGATGGCGCGCGTTTCGCGAATGCAATCGCCTCGCTTAACTGCGCGCCCAAAGCGATTACGTGGGAGGCTGGGGTTGACGTTCTATGTTTTGGAGGAACGAAAAATGGAGCGGCTGTCGGCGAGTTGCTGATTTTTTTCGATAAGAAGATCTCGCGCGAATTTGATTATCGAGCGAAACAAGCCGGGCAGCTCGGATCGAAGATGCGTTTTCTTGCCGCGCCGTGGCTAGGGCTTTTGACTGGAAATGTCTGGTTGCGGAACGCGCAGCATGCCAACCGGGCGGCAAACGTCCTTGCGAGCCGTTTGCAAAAGGAGGCAGGGATTGACAGCGTATTTCCAGTCGAGGCAAACGCAGTGTTTGTGTCGATGGACGAGCGACTCGCCCGCGGTCTCCACGCACGCGGCTGGCGTTTTTATAAATTCATCGAGCCCCACGTTTATCGTCTGATGTGTTCGTGGTCGACGACCGAGGAGGAGATCTCAAGTTTCATTGCCGACGTTCTGGCGATTAAATGATTGAACATATCGTGATCAAGGCACATCTGTTACAAACGACATGAAGACACTGGAAGGACCTTTGCTGTTTGCGGCGGTTTTGCTTGCTGGATGCGGAACTACCCGCAACGTTGCAGAGACTTCTTATCACGTGACGCGCGCCGGCGCGGTGGGCTCTTACAAGGTAGCTCGAGCTGTCGCCGTGGGTTCATATCGCGTGGCCAGCGCGCCGGTGCGCTACGCCACGGGAAGTCGTCATAACGAACCGGTAATGGTCGGAACGACAGATGCAATCCCGTCGGATGTCACTCAGCCGGGCGAGCCTGTTTCAACGCGGCAGAGCCGCCAGAACCTTCAGACGGAAAGCAATCAAAGCTCGTCCAAAACAACTCCGCGGGTGAGTCGCAGCGAAACAACTCACACAAATCCGAAATCGTCATCGTCAGCGCGAGGTGCCTCCGCCCAGGCGGAATTTCCGACGGCGAAAGCGGTACCTGAGAAGCCTGGGTACGTATTCAGCCCGTTTGATAGCAGCGGAAGATATGTCGACGTGAGCGGTTACGCGTCCGGTACCAAAGTAAAGGATCCGTGGACCGATAAAATTTTTGTCGTGCCGTAAAGCGAGCGTTTCTGCAGCCGTCGCCTTGTGGGCGACGTGGCCCACGTTTGAATAGCAACCTCAAATTCACGCTTCGCACCGCGAAGCGGCTACAGACCATTGATTGCTGTAAAGTTAGGCGAGTGTTAACTAATCACATGAGACTGGCGTCGAGACTTGTGCTCTGCTTGATCGTCTGGTGGACGGTCCTCGCATTTGGACCGCATGCCCTCAGCCAGTCGTATCAAGGAAAACAACTCGTCAGGGCGGAGTTGCTGGCCGACACGAACGCGATTGTTCCAGGAAAGCCATTTACCGTCGGCTTGCTGCTGCGAATGGCTCCGGGCTGGCATACCTACTGGAAGTTTTCCGGTGACGCCGGTCTTCCCACAGAATTGAAATGGAAGCTGCCACCGGGCTGGAAAATTGGTGAGGTTCAGTGGCCGATTCCACTAAAAACAATCGATCCGGGCGACATTCAAACCTACGGATACGTAGATGAAGTCCTGCTCATGCAGGAAGTCACGCCGCCGCCGAAAATTGAGAATTCGACAATAAAACTAGTTGCCGACGCAAGTTGGCTGGTCTGCGAGAAAATCTGCATCCCTGGGAGCGCAACATTGGAATTGGAGCTGCCGGTATCGGCAAGCAGTCAGCCGGCGAACACGGAGCTTTTCCCGCGTTATCGGCGTTTGCTGCCGCAAAACTGGCCGGGACCGAATGTGGCAACTGCCGAATGGGGTCGGGTTGGGTCCGATCTTCGCTTGAAAATCACCAGCGCGACATTAGCAAATTATCCGGCGGTCGATTTCTTTCCGTTGCCAGATGAAGGCACCGTTGTTGGCCATCCAACCGTCGAATCACGGAGCAAAAATGAAATTGTCTTCCGAATTCCCATTGAGTCATCGGGCAAGAATTTGTCCTCCATGGCGGGCCTTGTCGCTTTTTCCCAGAAGCCAAACGGTGAAGACCGCGCGGGGTGGCAGATTACGACTGCGTCGATTGCTTCGACGGCTCGTCCGGCGCCCGCACGGGGCTTCCTCACGTTTCTGCTCTTCGGCTTTCTCGGCGGCATGATCTTAAACTTGATGCCGTGCGTGTTGCCGGTGATTTCGCTAAAGATCTTCGGATTTATTCAGCAAGCCGGTCAAAGCCGGCAGAAAATTTTGCGGAGCGGTATCGCGTTCACGCTTGGGATTTTTGCGTGGTTCATCGCGCTTGCGCTGCTGCTGATCGCGCTCAAAACCGGAGGACGCGACGTCACGTGGGGCGGATTCCAATTCACCAATCCTTATTTCGTTCTGGCGCTGAGCGTGATTGTGCTCGTCTTCGCTTTGAATCTCTTTGGTGTATTCGAAATTTCCCTGCCGCAAAGATTTTCTCGCGGTTTGCTCTCGACGAGCGAGCGCAAAGATGATCTTGGCTCCTTCTTCCAGGGCGTATTCGCAACCGTGTTGGCCACGCCGTGTACTGCGCCGTTTCTCGGCACCGCGCTCGGCTTCGCATTTTCGCAATCGGCCGCAATCATATTGGCGATATTCATTGCCATCGCAGCTGGCATGAGCGCGCCTTATCTGCTTTTAAGCGCTCAACCTGCCTGGCTGCGATTTCTGCCAAGGCCCGGCGCCTGGATGGTGCATGTGAAGCAATTCATGGGCTTCCTGCTGCTCGCGACGCTGCTCTTTCTTCTTTACGTGCTCGGCGCCCAGCGCGGTCTGGAGGGAGCGATTTGGGCAAGCTGTTTCCTGTTGGTGATCAGCGTGGCCTGTTGGATGAAAGGCGCGTTCGTTTCGCCAACAGCATCAGCGACGAAACGAGGCATCGTGCTCGTGCTCATGCTCGTCATCGTGGCCGCGAGCGGCATCTATTTCATCGGAGACAAATTTCATTCCACTAACTTTGCTTCCGGCGACTCACGACTAAAAGGAGACTGGCAGGTGTTTGCACCGGATCGATTGCAAGCCGAACTGGAGCAAGGCCACACCGTTTTTGTCGATTTCACCGCCGCATGGTGCCTTACCTGCAAGTTCAACGAGGCCAGTGTGCTCGAAAGTCAGGACGTGCGAGAAGCATTTCAACGTCACGCCATCGTGAAAATGAAAGCTGATTGGACCAACGGCGACCCGGTGATTACGAAATTGTTAAAACAATTCGGTCGCCCCGGCGTTCCGCTATACGTGCTCTACCCGGGAAAAAACGAAGAGCCAATCGTCTTTCCGGAACTGCTTACCAAAAGCATGGTCCTGGAGAAACTCGAAACCGTCGGGGGCAAAGTCGCCTCACAATAAATTTTAGGGGAATGCCTCCGTTTTTGTGAGCAGCGTGATCGCGCAACTCGTCGAGTTGACGAATCGCAATTTGTCACCGGGCTTCGCAATCTGGCGGAGAAGTTGAGCGGCTAGAGAGGATGAATAACCGCGCTCGCGAAATCTTCCGCGATCCCCGGCGCGCCCAGCCCGCCTCCGCTGTGGCGAGCGGTCGCACCCTACCAACCCGGCATTTGAATTTTTGCCGGGTTTGTTACAAATGTGTTACTTGCCAGAAATTGAACCATCTCGGAAAATTTGTTTCTAACCAATCTATGAACACGAAAATATTGTTATCCGTTGTCACATCATTAATTGCTACTGCAGTGTACGCTTTCGATCCGCCTCCGGTGGGCAGCGCTGCGCCGGATTTTTCGCTCCCGGACGCGAAGGGCGGCACCCACTCGCTTTCGCAATACAAGGGCAAATATGTCGTGCTCGAATGGTTTAACCCGGAATGTCCGTTCGTGAAGAAGCATTACGGCAGCGGCAACATGCAAAAATTGCAGGATCAATACACGAGCAAGGGCGTTGTCTGGCTGACCATCGATTCCAACGCGCCCGGCACGGAAGGCAATATCACGCCGGAACAGGCGCAGAAGATCGCTGAATCTTGGAAGACGCGGCAGACGGCGTTGCTTCTCGACCCGGAAGGCAAAGCGGGGCGCGCGTACGGCGCCAAGAACACGCCCGACATGGTCATCATTAATCCGGATGGAAAAATCGCCTATGAAGGCGCAATCGACAGCAAAGCAAGTCCAAATCCAGCCGACATTCCAAGCTCGACCAATTACGTGAAGGTTGCTTTGGATGAGTCGCTGGCTGGCAAGGCGGTTACGACGCCACAGACAAAGCCATACGGTTGCTCGGTGAAATACAAATGAGGCTGTAGCGGTCGCTGTCCTCAGCGATTTTCGGAACATTCTAAAGCGGCGGTCGAATCCGACCGCCGCTTTTGTTTACCCATGACGAGGCAATGACAGCAAGCAGAAGTGTCTTGCGTGCTGTAGCGCTTCGGCGATGGCGCGGCGCATTGCACTTCACGCCGCGCGGTCTTTGGGTCTTCTTTACAAACCACATGGTCTTCGCTAGGGAGCACAATCGGTTGCACCTTTGGCAGTCTCTCGCAGTTCTCAGACACGTTCCAAACTGATGCTACACGGTTGAGTCTCGACTCGAGTAACGGCGCATTAGCAAGCGCAACAGCGGCATCGGCGTTAGTCGAGCCAGAAGCATTACAAGCTTCATTGCAAATCCAGGAATAACGATCGAGCGGTCTGCTTGCAGTGCCGCAAGCGCGTCGCGCACGACTTGTTCGACCGGAACCTGAAGAAAATCAGGGCCGGGTCCAGGTTTCACTTTACGGCCCGGACGGCTGGCGACTTGTTGAAATTCCGTTTGGACAGGGCCGGGACATAACGCGCATACGCTTACGCCTGTCCCGTGCAGTTCCGCTCGAAGGGCTTCAGAGAAACTCGTGACATAAGCCTTGGTAGCCGCATAAACGGCAGAACCAGGCATTGGAAGAAAACCAGCTGACGAACTGACGTTTAGAATACCGCCGCGGCGTTTTGCGATCATTTGCGGAAGCACGTGGCGAGTGAGTGAAGTAAGCGCCACCACATTTACTAGCGTCATTTGCTCGTTGCGAATGGGATCGCTTATTGCAAAAGGACCGCTATCCCCAAGTCCGGCATTGTTAATTAAAAGATCGACATTGATGTTTTCGCGATCGAGCCACTCCATTAGTTCCTGTAATTGCACAGGATCAGCGAGATCAACTTGCCGAATCCGAACAGCAAGATTTGGATGCTGCTCTTGCAGCTCATCACGAAGCTCAGCCAGCCTCTCCTCACGGCGCGCAACCAAAATCATGGAACGCGCGCGTCCGGCGAGCTGACGCGTGAACTCACGGCCTATGCCAGCGGAAGCCCCCGTGATGAGGACGTTACAACCGTCGAGTTTCACAGTGGACGGCGGAGCTCCTGCGACGCCGAGTGCGGGGTCGCCCGAGCTCGCCCCTCCAAAGATCGCAACTCGCGTTTTGTGAGTGGACGCCAATGCCCACGCGGCAAATCGGCGAGCCGAAGACTTCCGAGTCGAACACGGACAAGATGCTTAACGCGGTACCCAACAGCTTCAAACATGCGGCGAATCTGCCGATTGATTCCCTGTTGCAGCACAACGCGCAAACGCGTGGGCGAGACGGAGTGAAGTTGTGCCAATTTTGCTCGCTGGCCGTCGAGAAAAATTCCGCGGAGCAATTTCGGGGCGAGTGCTGAGTCCCAGGGCCGATCCAATGTAACTTCATATTCCTTGTCGACCTTGTAACGCGGATGTGTAAGTCGCTGCGCCAGTTCGCCATCATTTGTGAGCAGAAGCAGACCTTCAGTCTGCGCGTCCAAACGTCCGACGTTGAAGAGGCGCGCAAGTTTTTGTGGAAGTAGATCGAAGACTGTATTGCGCGCGTGCGGATCTCTTCGGGTCGAAACAAATCCGGCGGGTTTGTGCAACAAGATGGTAAGAGCGGGAGCGGCACGAAGGAGTTTGCCATCAGCTTTGACGTGGTCGTGCGGCGCCGGCTGTGCGCTGAAATTAGTGCAGACTTTCCCGTTGATGGTAACGCGACCCTCCGCGATCAACTCATCACAATGTCGCCGCGAACCAACGCCGGCAGCGGCGAGGAAGCGGTTGAGGCGCAAGAGAAGAAGTTACAAGGTTAAAAAAGTTACATTGTTACAACGGACGACCATTCCAACTTTGTAACTTTGTAACGCTTTTAACGGTTCACTTTCGCGCGAAGCGCTTCACACATCCGGCTTGGTTTTCGGCAGGCCGATGACTTTACTGTCTTTCTTCCATTGACCGCGCTTCTTCAGAAGCTCGACGCGCTCGAAGCGTTTCAGCACATTTCGCCTGGCGGCGATGGTACTAGTCCCCTTTAAACTGCGATGTTGCGACATGGATGTAGCTAAAAAGTTACAAGAGTTACAATGAAAATGAGCCGCCACATTAAGCCAGCACGGGAATTTTTCAAACGCTGTAGCACGCTCAGAGTTGGTTGCCCAGCACTACGTACGTCCCCGACGTGATGACCTGGTGGTAAATGTGAAAGCGGCTGGTCAATAACTGTTTCCAATAATCCGCCCGGCCTTGTTCCACGATGAGGTAAACGGCATCAGCTCCAACCCATTTCTCCAACACCGCCTCTTCATTCACGAAAATATCTATCGAGGGCCTGCCGATCGGAGCCGCTTTCTCGCGGTTTTGATTAACAAGCAGGAACTTCCGGTTTAGATAAAAGACAAGGCTGCTGCTGTCGTCGAACGGGCCTTCAAAAATCGCATCGCCTCCAGCATCGAGGCGCGGATTTAGATACCGCGCTACATCTGCGAGTGAGAAATAAGGCGCGGTTCGCGCGACGCCTTCGATCATGCTAAGCCCACCCGGAATCATGGCTGTAGCCAACGCAACGGCAGCGAGTTTCTCGCGTCGTTTGAAGATACAATAGAGTGCCAGCAGTGAGAGAAGCACCAGAGAAAAACCCGTAGTCGCGAGCACCGGCCGAATTACAAGCCAGGCTGACATGGGCATCTCGTATAGCGCCCGCCATGCGGTCCATCGCGCGTCCATCGTCCCCCAGTTTCCGTTCAAAGCGCGCGCGGCGCCGAGCAGCAAGAACGCCGCCAGGACGCTCGTCATTCCAGTGACACCCACCGCGATTGCGCCTGCGGCGCGCAACTTCTGCGGCATCCTGTCCCATACAACCGCTGCCACGAGCGCAACCGCGCTCCACATACTCATCGAATAATAATCCTGCCGTTGACCCAGAAAAAGCAGGGGCACAAAAACAACAGCCATCCAGCAGAGCGGCAACGCCTCGGAGAAAGTAATGTCGTGCAGTCGCATCACGCGACGCCATGCGAAAAGCACGCCGGGCAGCAGTACGACGGACCAGGGAAACCACCAGGCCAAATGCATGAGCAGAAATTGGTACGCGGGCATGCCCTTGTAATCATGCGTCTCGTCGGTGAGTCCGCGCAGATGTCCCCACCATTCCGTACTTACCTGATACCGAAAATAACCCGGAAAATGTAATTCCGCCCAGATATGCCAGGGAGCAAGAATCAAGAGAAAGATTGCTACATATTCCCACCGCAAAAGCGCGCGATATCGCACTTGTGCTTCCCGATAGAAAATTGACAGCAATACAAGAATCGCCGCCGGATAAAGGACGCCGAGCAATCCTTTGGTCAAGCAGGCGAAGGCCGAGCAAATCCAAAATCCGGTGAACCAGGCATGCCGATGCCGCCGGCGCTGATAACCAGACACAGCACAGAACATCGCGCCGGCGATGAATACGCTAACCAGCGGTTCCGGCATGACGATGCGCGCGAGCAGAAATGTGCCGCAGAAGCTAAGATAAATCAGGCCGGCAATGAAGCCGCGCCAGTAATCCGTGAGCTTTTCCCCAATCAGAAAAATCAGGGCAACCGAGGCGACGACTGCAAGCGCAACCGGAAGGCGCGCAGCTGCAGCGTTTACGCCAAAGAGCCTGAAGGAAATAATAATGAGCCAGTAGAGCAGCGGCGGCTTTTGCAGGCGTGGGATGCCGTCGTTCGTTGGCAGGAGCCATTGATGGGATTCGACCATCTCTCGGGCGGCTCCCGCATATTGCCCTTCTGTCTCACTGTACAGATCGCCGCTGCCTATCGTCGCTACGTGCAACAGCGCAGCTAACGCAATTAGAATCGCGAGCAACGCGTGACGTGTGGGCGGCGGAGGCAGCGCCGGCGGCTCGAGCAGAGTTTCTTCAAGGCGTAAGCTTTGGGTGGCTGCGGTCATTCAATGCGTTCTTCGTTGGGAACAATTCCTGTTTTACATTCGCCTTTGGGGATTATGCGCGGCATCGCCCGTGCGGTATTCCTGCCAGTGATCGGGCAAACGCAGCAGTTTCCCGCCTGGCATCTCGATCAGCGCGAGCATCTGACGGCATTGCGCAATCAACGTGTCGTCCTTCGGTCGTGTGATCCGAAATCCGCACCAGAACCGCGCGCGTTCCACCTGATCGAGCCAACCCTCAATCATCAGCCGATCTCCGAGTTTGGCCGCGCGGCGATAATCAATCTCAGTACGTACCACCACGGGATATGTTTGCTTTTCGGCCATTTCGGCCAGGCGAAGGCCGAGTTCTTCGGCCAGATGTGTGCGCGCGATCTCAATAAAACGCAGATAAGCGATGTTAGACACGACGCCTCCGCAGTCGGTGTCGAAAAACATCACTTGCACGTCTGTGCGGATTCGCGGCGGAGCCATAGTATGCTTTGAACTTATCAAATTTGACGTTTCTCGCCCAGAATCGACAGCACTGCATCAGCCACTTCCATAGACCGGACGGCCTTCATGCAGCGGAAATCGATTGGACATTCGCGGAGGAAACAGGGGCTGCATTCGACATGGTGTCGCAGGATAATGTGGCCATCTCCGAGCGGACCGGTCAGGCGCGGCTCGGTGGAGCCAAAAATAGCGACCACGGGCACGCCGAGCAAAGCAGCCAGATGCATCGTGCCGGTATCGTTGGTAAGCACTAAGCGACATTCCCGCAGTTCATCGATGAGTTGATCAAGTGTCGTGCGGCCTATCCGATTCACGCAATGGTCGCCAATCGCAGTCGCGATCTGATCTCCTATTGCCATGTCGTTCTTCGTTCCGAACAAAATCCATTGTGCCGATGATTGCGCGTTAACCTTCGCGGCGACCTCGGCAAATCGCTCCGGCAACCATCGTTTAGCCGGGCCGTACTCTGCGCCGGGACAAAGACCAAGTTTGGAGGTTTGGGGTTTGATGTTTGATGTTTGAGGAAGGGGTTGGGCGTTGGACGTTTCTGCGCCACACTCGCGCGCGATCCGAAGAAACCGGAGCGAATGGTGTTCGGGCGGACCTAGTTTTCGCGGCTCGCGCACGGTTTGGTTCAGGAGCAATTTCCTCCAGTGTCCGCGATAACCGACCCTCCGCGGAATTCCGCTTAGCCAGGATTCAAGCGCAACGCGCAGCGAATTTGGAAAAAGAATCGCAACATCGAAATTCCGTTGTCGCTTGAGCAACGAGATAACCGGAAGAAGCGAATCATTTGACAATGGAATAATTGTATCCACTTCAGGAACAAGCTTCCACATCGGCGCAATATTCACAGGCGCGGCGACTGTCACTCGTGCGTCGGGACGCCCATTCTTGATCGCGCGCACTGCGGGCACGCTCATCGCAGCATCGCCCAACCAGTTGCTTGAACGAATGAGAATCCGAAATGACTTTAGATCGTGCGCTGAAATCCCCGGCGGCAGATAGACGCCGCGTTTGTATCGCGCGAGAAGAAAATTTGGCTCGGGCGTTTTCCACCGATTATGAACCCAAAACCAATCTTCCGGGGCGACGCGAATTTGTTTCTCGATGATCTCATTTATTCGCGAGGTGAGCTCTGCAATGGAACCGCCAGGTTGGTCAAACCGATCGGTAAACACCATGCGCCAGCGCGCTGGACCGATTGTGTAAACCCCAGCAGCAATAATCGCCGCTCGGGTGCGCTTCGCGAGCAAAGCAGGCAGAGGCGAAGTGGACGCCAGTCTTCCGAAGAACGGCGTCCACAGCCCGTGGTCGCCAGCGTGTTGGTCGGACAAGACGCCCATGCCACCGCCGGAACGTAGCAATTCGATCACCGGCTCAAATCCGGCCTGGCGATCGAACAATTCCAACCCAGTTTGGCTGCGCGTCCGCCGCACATGCTCGTCAATGAAACGGTTGCCGAGCTTCTGATAAACGCTCGCATTTCGCACGAATCCGACAAACTTCGGCATCAATTGCGCGAATAACTCCCACGTTCCCAGATGACTCAAAACGAGCACGACGGGAACGCCGGCGCGAAATTCGCGGGCCATCGCCTCGATATTTTCGACCTTGACCCGGCGAAGGATTTCCTCCGGTCGCATTGCAGTGAGTTTGGCGCTGCAAAGGAAATTGGCGCCGAGCCGCTGAAAATGGTCGCGTACAAGGCAATGCAATTCGCGCGGCGATTTTTCATCGCCAAACGCAATCGCAACGTTGCGTTCTGCGAGGTGCCGATATTTCCTGGAAACGAGCCATGCGCAACAGCCAAGGAATTGCCCAACAGCAAACAGAAAGCGCAATGGCAGTGCCGCGGCAATGGCCGACCCCGCGCGAAAGAGGACGTAAACGACAAAATCGAGCATTGCGGAACCGGCAGTATCGGGGTGTGGCGCGGCAGGGTAGATTTGCCTGCGGCTTGCTTCAACCAATATAATGTCAGCTGTGTCGTCACCAGATCACTCTTCTTTTGATTCCGATTTCGCGCGCGCGATCTCGCGGAGATTCGAGCACGGCCGATTTCTCATCGTCGGAAGCAACTCTCGGGAACTGGAGTCTCAATTCGCAGAAGCGGGCAGAGAAGCTGACGTGTGGTCTCCTGACGAACTAGCTTCGAAGCTGACTCAGGACACAGGCAAGGCGCGCTTTCAAACCGCGGTTTGGTTTTTTCCGTCACTAGAACACGAGGACGATACGGTGGCGGAAGCGCTCTCGGGCTGCGCAGACACAATTGTCCTGGTGCCTGGACCTGGGGCCGACCCTGCTCGGCGGCGTCCCGAACTTGTGCGACGTTTCACCCGCTTTGGGCTTGTCCCCGATTACGAATACGACCTGATGGATCTGCATCCGGGAGCCGTGTGCCTTCGGCGTCAGCGCGAAACAGCTGGCGCGCTGGTTCCCGCGATGGAGAATGCTCTTGCGAGAGTTAACAAGCAATTCAGCGCTCTAGAGGCTAGGCTTCAAGTTCGCGACGCGGAATTGAAAGAAGCGCATCGCCACATCGCGGCGGTGGAGGAAAAGCTGCTCAAGATCAAAGAATACCGGCGCGAACTACGGTTGCTAAAAGAGCAGAAACAAACGTTGCGCAAATCCCCCGAGCGCCGGGTGGGTCAGGTGTTGCTGGCACCGTACCGTCTTCCGGAAAAACTGGCCAAAACAGTCTGGAGAAAGCTTCACCGACCGAGCCAAAAGCCACAAGGCACAATTGCGGCCAGCGAATACCAAAAGTGGTTCCAGCGGCATCGCGCGACTGCGCGCGACCTGGAACAAATGGGATATGAGGCGGGTGAATTTACCTCTCAACCTCTTGTCAGCATCCTCATGCCTGTGTTCAACACTCCGGTTCCGTGGCTCCGGGAAGCTGTGGAGTCGGTGCTCGCACAAGTGTACGAAAAGTGGGAGCTCATTTTGGTCGATGACGGCTCGAATCATGCGGATCTTCTTCAGTTTTTGGCGGGATTTTCATCCCGCGACGCACGTTTTAGATTCTGGAAGTCCGGGGTCAATGAAGGAATTTCAGCCGCATCGAACAGAGCCCTTGACCTGGCCGGCGGGGAGTGGGTCACTTTTCTCGATCACGACGATGTCCTTGAACCTGATGCGCTTTTCCAAAATGTCAGGTTGCTTCAGGAAGAGCCCGAGATCGATCTAATCTACTCGGATGAGGACAAGCTCGGTGAGCAGGGCCTCGATTCACCGCTGCTAAAACCTGACTGGTCGCCGGATTTCTTTTTATCTTCTAACTATTTGTGTCACATGATCTTTTTGCGCCGGAAGCTTGCGCGAGAGGTTGGCGGGTTCCGGCCGAGATTTGATGGTTCGCAGGATTATGATCTTCTCCTGCGGGTCATCGAACGTACGAATCGGATCGCTCATATTCCGCGCGTGTTGTATCACTGGCGGCGGAGCCAAACCTCCAGCTCGGGCAACGTTCGGCAAAAGCCCAACCAGCTCGAGGCGTCACGCGTTGCCATTGAAGAGCATATGGAGCGTTGCGGCGAGCCTGCGTATGTTGCTGTGGACTGGCGCACTCACGCATTCTGTGTCAGACGCGAGTTATTGGAAGCGAAGAGAATTTCTCTCATCATTCGGAGTTGCCACGACCCTGAGTCACTCGAGCGATGCCTCGAAAGTCTCACGAGCAAAACAAGCTACCCGAATTACGAGGTCGTCATGGTCCAAGGCGACGACGACGAATCTTTCAACGCAAACGCTCATATTTCGCGTTTCCCGCATCGTTTGCTGCGTTTCTCAAGTGCCGCGAATGACTCCGCAGTCAAAAATTTCGCGGTAACTCAAACCGACAGCCCATGGCTTCTTTTTCTGGACGGCACCATCGAAGTGATCGAACCGGACTGGCTCACGATCATGGCTGAGCACGTCCAGCAGCCGGAAGTTGGCGCGGTCGGAGCACGATTATTGAATCCGGGCGACACCATCCAGCACGCCGGGATTGTTCTTGCTGTCGATGGAATTGCCCAGCCGGCTTTTCACGGTTTCCCGGCGGAACATCCGGGCGTGAACCGTCAGTTGCAGATGACCCGCAACTGTAGCGCAGTCTCCGACGCATGCATGTTATCTCGCCGCGAAGTTTTTCAAGAGATTGGCGGCTTTGACGAAGCTTTGGCCGGCTCATTTGCGGATATCGATCTTTGTCTGAAAATGAGACGGGCGGGTTATCTGATTGTTTACACTCCGTTTGCCAAACTTTACCGGCATGAAGTTTTACGCGATCGCAAGATCGACGTGAAAGCCAACGATATCATGCGGGAGCGCTGGTCCGACGTTTTACAGCGCGATCCGTATTATAATCCGAATCTTTCTCGCAAACGGGCAGACTTCTCGTTCGGCGAATAACGGAAGTTCTTCGTATAAATCTGCTGTAGAACCCGACGCTGATTGTTGTGTGCTCGAATACGCGCGATGGTCGCTGTCAACGCAAATGAATAGATGCCTCCAATAAACGGAAGAGCGTCAACCAGGCGACGTGCCCGTTAGTGGGACTTGCACCAGCCGGACCAAAATTCCCAATTCAAACGCCATATGAAACATCAGCCCCTCGGCGCGTTTGCGAGGTCGTTTTGGATGCTTCTTCGAAGTACGAGCGATTGACTCCAAGAATTCGCCTTTTCGGCGGATATGTTTCCACGAGCGAGCGGTATTTTTCAAGTAAATGCTCTACGAGTTCCCGATCAAAAAGATTTGTCGTATTGCTCATCGACCTTTCGTGATGGCGATAGAGACAAAGAACATTCGGCAGAAAGCTCACGCGGAGTTTTGTCTGCGCAATTCGCAGCCATAACTCGTAATCTTCCCACCCGAACCAGCCGAATTTATACAATTCGGTATCATACCCGCCGATTTCGGTGAGTTGCCCTCGATCAAACAACGCCATCGCATCAATGTAAGGATTCTCGACCAACATCTGCGGATCCCAATCAAAATAGGAAAGCAGTCCTTCCCGATTGTGGTTAGCGCCTTCAAAACGACACAGCATCGAGTAAACAGCTGCGGAATTCTCTTTAACAATCTTCGTGTACAACTGCTCGAGCGCGCGCGGAAAAACCAAGTTATCTGCGTCCAGTATAAAAGCATAAGGAGCACGCGCCAGCTGAAGACCCATGTTACGCGCATCCGCCAATCCGGTATTCAGCTGCTTGTCGACGATACGAACGGGATGACGTGAATTTCGCTGCAACCCCATCGCCTGTTCCAACGAATCGTCTGTCGAGGCGTCGTTGACGATCACCACCTCAATTCCTCCAGGAATCGCCGCAGTCTCAGAATCTTCCAGGCTTTTGAGGCACTGCTGAATGTATGCCCTGTAATTGTAAAGAGTGACAATAACCGAAATAGCGGGTGCGTGGCCATCAAAGGGCGGATTGTCAATTAATTGGAAAATCGGTTCCCCGCTTCGTTGCGCTCTTTTCTGCGCGTCAAAGCGCTCGGCATAGCCGCGCCGCATATCGTAAAGACTCGCGATCCGTAGCGCCGTATCCCTGCCATTAATCGTCGGTTTTGGAACCGCCCGGCGAAACATATTTGAAAGATCTTCGATTACGGCCGAAACGAGCATCTCGATAGGTCTTCGCGAAATGCGCTTCGTTAACGCGTCCGGGAGGGGTTCTGTTTTCAACGGCTCTTCCGGATTCGCTTCTGCGTTGAAAGCCAACTGTGCCTCGCCGTTTTTCGCTCGGAAGGCATCCTCTATCTGTTGCAAGAATGCGCGGCAATTATCTTTCTGCGTAAAGCGTTCACGCACAAAATTATAAGCCTCTCCTGCGATCGTTTCGCGCTCATCGTCGTGCCTCAGATAGTATTCACAACACGTGATTAGATTGTCTGCGTCGGCCATGACAAAATGTTTCCCTGGAACAAATGGCTCGAACCCTTCACAGGTCTCCGTAATCAAGCAGCAACCATTCGCCAGCCCGATCAGCGCTCGGTGCCATTCGAAATAGCGCAGGTCTGAGTAATGAACATTCAACAAGATCTTTGTTCGCTGCAGTAGCGCGTTGCGTTTTGCCACCGGTAAATAACTTTGGGTCTCTTCCGTTTTAGCGAATCCGATCGGAACCAATCTAAGGTGACAGTTACGTGCTGCGAAGAAATCGGCGTTGGCGGCGATGAACTCCTCACGCCGGTCAGTCATCGCAGCCAGAAGGCAAATATCGATGTCTCTCGCGGAGTTTGCTGACGCGTCCCTTTGTTCAAGCAATGGGTGATAACCGAGCGGCAGGTGAAAACAACGCAGTCCGCGGGCGCGGTATGCGGCCACGCCCGACAAATGAATGTCGAGCATGGCTCGTGCGTGCGGTGCCGCGACAAGATTACCGTCAAACCACTCGCTATCGGGTTGTTCGGTACTGAGCAAAAAAAGATGATTTGTGAGGCGCTGAATCTTCTCCCAAGGGAGCTCATAACGTAGGAACAAATTAAAGAACTCATGAGGTGTAACCACGATTTGCATTTTGCCTTCCTCGGTTCTTTCAGCAGGAATTCGATCCACAAAAAGTTGCGCTTCACAACCCGCAGCGCGGAAGCCGGCGCAAAGTAATTCGGCGATTTCGCGGATAAACAGATTCGATTTCGAAGTAACGAACAGATGTACTGTTTTAATTTCCCGCTGTGTCGAACCAGGGTCCCCCGTGAACGGTTGGAGCCCAGTGCGATGGACACTGCTCTCGCTCTGCGGCACGGAATGCGACATGACCGAGCTCGCAATGTTTCGTCTGTTTCTGAGAAGGAATTGGGTAAGATAGGTAACAAAAAAGTGCTCGACGCGCGGCAGACCTATCCGCCCAATAAAAGTAAGAGGAAAGGCCCAGACATCCGTGACAAAAATTGTTCGCCAGATTCTTTCATGATCCTGGACCTGGATTGTAATTTTACTTCGGCCGGCAGGTGGTTCGAGCGCCAGAAGAAATCCGCTTTGTCCTGCGTCGGGCAAATCGGGGTAAGCGGCGGCGATTAGCGGTCGTGATCTTTTGCGACGTGCCCGAAAAATAGATCGCGGTCGCAGAATGCTGCGAACAATTCCACGAATTCCATGAATAGGTAGACCTCGGCGATGCAAGAGCCAGCCCGTGATTTCGATTTGCTTGGTGAAAGTAACTCGCTCTGGCAGGGCGTCGAAATGAAACGCATAATCTGCGACTACCATTTTCTCCACGATTGACTTCGTTTTTTTGCTCGTCACGAGGTCGCAGAGCAGCCGCAGATAAATAGCGTTGGCCACGCCGGTATAAAATTTCGCCTTGAAACCAGGGAGACTTGGAAAGACGGAAGTTTATCGAACATCAGGGGAGCGTCGGATTGGAGCTGGATTCATGCAACCATTGTTTGATCCATTAAATAGAGGACTAAACAAGCCTGCATGTCTAACGATTCGTGAAAATCCTTCTTAAGCGTGGGCTGTCATTTGAAAATCAATTCAGCTGACATTCGCCACAGGATTCTTGCTCATGATGCGTGTGGTCGCCTCAATCCTGATGAACGGCATTGCTCTGCTGCATTATCTGACGAAACTACACGGGGGGCTCGAGCTACTCAGTTATAAGGCCGAACCATGGAAGGTTGCCAGCGCGGAAAATAAAGCTCGATAACTTTCGCGGACTATGTAAAAACCTCCTCGATTACGCGCCCTCAAAACAATGAGAACATCTATTAAAAAGCAATTTTCTATCAGAAGTAATCTCAATTTCGGCGGATGCATCAGGCGCTCCTTTCTCGCGTTGGTGACCAGCGCTTTGCTTTTGAGCGCGGCGGCCGCGCAGGCTGCTACCATTACTGTGACCAGCGCTAGCGATAGCGGTGCCGGGTCACTGCGGCAGGCGATCCTTGATGCGTCGCCGGGGGATACGATCAACTTCGCTGCAGGTATTACTACAATTAACCTAACGAGCGGTGAGTTGTTGATTGACAAGAACCTGACGATCAATGGGCCTGGCGCAGGTCTGTTGACCGTGCAGCGCAGCTCCGCGGCATTTTTCCGCATCTTTAATATCTCTTCCGCCAGCATCGCCGCTACAATCTACGGCCTAAAGATCGCCGGAGGACAGGCTGAAATTGGCGCAGGCGTTTACTGTGTCGGCGGCACCCTGACGAACTGCGTGATCACGAACAATCAGGCGGTAGGCGATGCACCACAGGGTGGCGGCGTGTATTGTGACGGAGGAACCGTTTCCCAGTGCATGATCAGCGGGAACAGCGTCACATCTACAAATAGCTACCTGTACGGGGCGTTCGCTGAGGGCGGCGGCATCTATGCGATTAACCAAAGTCAGATTGACCACTCCACCCTCACCAACAACACCCTGACCGGCTATTACACGAACGGCGCCGGGATCAACGCCAACAACGGCTCAGTACAAAACTGCACGATCAGCGGCAACACGGCCTATGGACATTGGTACGCCAACGGCGGCGGAGTGTACATGACGGCGAACGCGGGCGGCTTTGTTCGAAACTGCCTCATGGTTGGCAACAACGCCCACACCGACCATGGTGGTACCAATTGGGCGGCCGGCGGAGGCGTGTATTTCAACAGCGGCGGGATTCTTGAGTCCAGCACTGTCTCTGGCAACTCGCTCGACGGGGACATGGCCACTGGAGGAGGTCTCGCTTATGGCAATCAGATCCGGAACACAATCATCTATGGTAACACTGCCGCCGCTGATCCCAACTATTACCTCAACCAGTACGGGCCAGCTACGTTTGACCACTCCGACTCAACGCCCCTTCCCCCCGGCACCGGCAACATCGGTTCTGACCCTGGTTTTGCGAGCGGGTATCACCTCTCTCCCAACTCGCCGTGTATTGACACAGGAATAAATCAAGCCTGGATGGCCACAGCCACTGACTTGGATGGCAACCTCCGTATCTGGAACGGCACGGTTGACATGGGCGCGTTCGAGTTCGGCTCCATGCCACATCCGGCCTTTTTCAACGGCGAGACCGCGCTGGGCGGCGGATTTTATTATCTCCAGTTCGCCAACGGCACGCCCTTTGGCTACTACAGCTACCTCCCTGACCAGAATTTTATCTACCACATTGACTTGGGCTTCGAGTATCTCCTCGATGCCAATGACGCCAACAACGGCATCTACTTCTATGATTTTGCTTCCAGCTCGTTCTTTTACACCAGTCCGACCCTGTTCCCTGATCTCTACGATTTCAGCCTAAATGCGTGGCTTTACTACCTTCCGGACGCCAGCAATCCGGGCCGCTACACTCACAACCCGAGATGGTTCTACAACTTCGCTACCGGCCAGTGGATAACACTATAAACAACCGAGCTTTGAACTTGACTTCCCTTTTTCGTAAGCCTCTTTCCACTTAGCCGCTTTTCTAGCCGGTGTAGGGATTAGGGTGGCGGGTTTCGATTGTTGCGTTTGACACGCCGGCAGCCCCAGCGGTAGGTAGATTTCGTATGCCAGATTCGGCTCCTTTGCCGGAAGAATCCGTGGTGGAGGCAACACCGAAGCGGTTAGATGACATCGGCTCTCTCTCGGCTTTTTGGGAAATCATTGAGCCAATTCTCGAGCTTCTCGGCGCGCGGCGGCTTTGCGAGGTAGGAGTGGCGGAAGGTAAATTTGCCCAGCTGCTGCTCGCTTGGAGCAGAAGGCATGATGCCGTCTATTACGGAGTAGACCCTGCGCCGGCGGCTGCTTTTCAGATGCGCTTTGAGAAGATCGAACTTGATTCGGCTGCCGGCGGGCGCTCTGCCTTGATAACCAATCCATCGCTTGAAGTTCTGCCGACTCTGGAGCCGTGCGACGCGTATTTCCTCGATGGCGACCACAACTATTACACGGTGCGCAGCGAGCTGGAATTCATCGAAAAGACGGCGCGACGTCATTCCGCGGACGCGAGGCCCATCGTTTTCCTGCATGATGTCACCTGGCCCTGGGGACGGCGCGACATGTATTACTCCTCGAGCACCGTTCCCGCGGATGCGCGCCATCCTTCTTCCGACCAGCTCGGAGTCTTGCTCGGGAGAGATGAACTCGTCGACGGCGGAATGCGCACGCCAGGTCTTTACAGCATTGCGCTGCACGCGGGCGGTCCGAAGAACGGCGTGCTGACTGCGGTGGAAGATTTCCTCTCCAGCCC
>WNFQ01001122.1_pt1 | contig 57155 bp, 36 predicted proteins | sample 5400171 | NCBI WGS metagenome assembly WNFQ01 (sample SAMN13153356, study PRJNA577476) | soil metagenome | isolation source: 20 cm soil under Madrone tree | place: USA:California | collected 2016-06-14
ACCGGCTGCTTCAAGATCCGGGCTTCACCGTGGAAGACGTCGCCCAGCGCCTCGGCTACGCCCAGACCAAAACGCTGCAGCTGCACGCCCGCGCCTACCTCGGCCTCACCGCCGGGGAGATGCGGCTCACCCTCGAGCCCCGCCAGGCGCTCGAGCGCATCGCCCAGGGATTCGCCCCGCTGCGCCAGGCGCAAGCGTCGGCGTCATGAGCGGCACACCGCATCCACCGGCATCCCCTCCACCGCCCTCCACCATCCTCGTTGTGGAGGACGAGGCCGCGCTGCGCCGGGTACTGGAGCGCGTGCTGGTCCGCGCCGGCTACCGCGTGCTGGCCGCCGCCTCGGCCGAGACCGCGTACGAGCTGCTCGCCTCCGAGCCCGCCGATGCCGTGCTGCTCGACGTCCAGCTCCCCACCATGTCCGGGCTGGCGCTCTACCTGGCTCTGGTGCACCGCCATCCGACGCTCGCCGGACGGATCGCCATCATGAGCGGTGACGCCGAGGCGGAGCACGTGCGCTCCTGGCTCGAGCACAACCCCTGCACCGTCCTCAAGAAGCCGTTCGACCTGCGTGAGATCGTAGAATGGGCGCGGGAGCTCCTCGGGGCATCGGATCGGCGGACTGGGAACGGGTGAGGGGCGACCTCACCCCCTGTCCCCCTCTCCACGTTGTGGAGAGGGGGGACGAGGGGGACGGACACAACGTCCCTCCATCATTCCGTCTGGAGGTGCGACCGTACATTCCGTCTGGAGGTGCGACCGCCCCCGAGTCCGCGGGTGAACCCGCGACTCGGCACCGTCCTCACCCTTCCGCCTGTTGCAGGACCGCAACAGTGGACCGCCTGGCGTCCGAGGCGCGTGAGATCTATCACTCGCGTTTCGCCCGCGCGACACTAAACTATTAAGATGACTCCCACGCGCCCGCCCCGCCCACCCCAGCTGCTCATCGCGAGTCACAATCACGGCCCCGGGCTCGAGCTGCTGCAGCTCGCCGAACGTCGGGGCTACAGGGTGCGTCGCGCGCACACGGGCGCACAGGCGCTCGAGCAGGCGCACGCCGCGCCGCCCGATCTGGTGGTGCTCGACGAATCGCTCACCGACATGGACGCGTTCGCCGCGAGCCGCGCGCTGCGCGACGACCCACATGTGGGCGCGGGGACGCCGCTGCTCTTGATCTCCACCCAACGACCGTCGTCGCCTCAACACCACGCAGCTCTGCGGGCCGGCGTGTGGGAATTTCTGCGTCATCCGTTTCATGACGAGGAGATCGCCGCCAAGCTCGACACCTACGTGCTGCTGAAATTCGACAGCGACCGCGCGCGCCGCGACGCGAGCATCGCCGACGCGGGGGGCTTCTACACCGTGCGCGGGCTGGCGCTGCGCGCCCAGGAGCTCACGCTGCAGGCGTTCCACCACGCCCAACCGCTCGCGTGCGTCGCGCTCGCGCCCATCACCTTCGACGGCCAGAACGCCGGGGCCGTCGAGCTGCTCGCCGACGTGCTGCGCAGGACGAGCCGTCGCTCCGACGCGATCGGACGGGTCGGCCCGGGAGAGTTCGCGGTCGTCGCGCCGGGCACCGACCGCGGGGGCGCGGTGCGCCTGGCCGAGCGGGTGGCCCGCGCGGTGTCGATTGCTTCAGGCGAGAGCGCGCCGGGCCTGCGCGCCGGCTACGACGCGGTCGGCAACGTGCGCTACACGCCGATCGAGCCGAAGAACCTGCTGGCCCGGGCCACCACGGCGCTGCGCGCGGCCAAGGGACAGGGCGGGCCGAACTGGATACAGGGGTTCACCCTCACCCCCTAACCCCCTCTCCACTTCGTGGAGAGGGGGGACCATCCTCTCATTTCGTTCCCCCTCTCCGCATCGCGGAGAGGGGGACAGGGGGTGAGGTTCGTGGAGAGGGGGGACGATTTCTCTCGCAATGCGCAGAAAAAGGGTTCTATCCGACTGAAACCGGTACCCGGATCGCGGCTGCGAGCACCACCGTAGCCAGACTGGGGGGCCGAAATGCGGAAACGTTCGTTGAAGGTCGCGCTGGCTAAGGGCAACCGTCACGACCCTACAGCAGCAGAAGCGGCAGCCTGGGTGCTGTTGCGCGATCGGCGATGTCTCGGCCTCAAGTTCCGTCGCCAGAACCTAATCCGCGGGTTCATCGTCGACTTCTACTGCGCCGAGCTCCGCCTGGCAGTCGAAGTGGACGGGGCGGTCCACGTTGACCGGACCCAGGCCGAATATGACGAAGCACGATCGCGAGCTTTGGCACACGCAGGCATCAACGTTGTGCGAATTAGGAACGACCAGGTCTCGGAGGCTGGCTTAGTCGCGCTCCTTGAGCCCTATGTCGCCGCCTCCCCCTCTCCACGAAGTGGAGAGGGGGCCGGGGGGTGAGGCTGGAAGAGGGGGAGAGGGGGTGCGTTACCTTTCCCCCATGCCTCTCGCCCTCTCCCGCCGCCGCTTTCTCGTCGGAACTGCCGGCGCCCTCGGCGCCGCCGCGCTGGGCGACGGGTTTCTCATCGAGCCGGCGGCCATCGCCGTCACGCGGCTCGACGTCCCCATTCCCGACCTCCCGCACGAGCTCGACGGCTTCACCATCGCCTGCGTCACCGACGTCCATCTGCACGGCGGGACGCACCGCGCGGCGCGCGCCACCCTCGAGCGGCTGGCGCACGAGCGGCCGCATCTGGTGGCGCTGATCGGCGACATCTGTAACCGCCGCATCGATCTCGAGGACCTGGTCGCCTTCTCACGCCGTGCCCGCGGCAGCGTCGCGACCGTCGCCACGCTGGGCAACTGGGAGCACGAGGCCGGGATCGACCAGCGCACCGGCGAGAAGGCGTACGGTTTGGCGGGAGTGGAGCTGTTGTGCAACTCGACGACGCGGATCCGGGTGGGAGGCGCGACGCTGACGGTGGTGGGGATCGACGATCCGGTGATGGGGCGTCCCGACGTGGTCGCCGCGACGAACGGGCTCGACGGCCGCGAGCCGTGCGTCTGGGTGCTACACGCGCCCGGCTACGTGGACAAGATCCAGCCGGGCGTGGTCCCGCGCCCCGCCGCCATCATCTCGGGCCATACGCACGGCGGCCAGGTGCGCCTTCCCCTGTATACGCCCTACACGCCCTACGGCAGCGGCCGGTTTGTCGCGGGGTGGTATCGCGACACGCTGGCGCCGCTCTACGTGTCGCGCGGCATCGGGACGGTGGTGCTCCCGGCGCGGCTGTTCTGTCCGCCGGAGCTGCCGATCTTCACGCTGCGGAAGGTGGATCGGACGGCTTGAGGATCGGCGCGGCGCGATCGGCGAGCCCGAAGCGCGCCAGCTGCGTGATCTTCGCAACCAGCCGTCGCGCCAGCCCGGCGGGGGGCAGGAGCGCGCCGCACTCAGGGCACAGCGCGCCTTCGGGCGCCGGCCACGCGGCGGGAATGGGTGTGTCACAGCTTGCGCAGATCATCGGTCGAGCCTGGTGTCGCGAGTGCCTTATTCAAGTTTGGGGCCGCGGCCTTTCGCCTGCGGCGCGGGCCGGCGTGGCTCCGGGCGCGGCAACTCAGCTACACGCTTGTGAGCATTCTCCCGCGACCGCGCACCGGCCGGCGCCGGCTCGCGGGGAACAACCCGTTCTGCCGAAACGAGTTGGCGTGACCCTCCCCCGCGCACGCGGTTTGCCCTGAAAAGTGGCGGCCGCGCAGGATGTCCAGTCCCCATCGGGGAGCCCTCGCTGCACACCCGCGTCCACGCGTTTCCGGTGGCAGCTGCGCCGGTCAACCTTGCCATAGGTCTTGTCGATGCCCAGCGCCAGAGCAGCGACCCGTTCCCCGCTGGTCCTGATCGCCGATGGCCAGGAATGGTTTTCCCGAGCACTCGAGAGCGTGCTCGTGCCGGGCGGCTACAGCGTCGTGAAGGCGTACACGGCGCCCGGCCTGCTGCAACAGGTCGAGCTGGCCGAGCCCGACGCCCTCATCCTCGCCGTCGACCTGCCGGGCGGCGAAGGCCTGAACCTGTGCCGGATGCTCCGCGCCGACAGCCGGGTCACCCCCAGCACCCCGATCATCCTCACCCAGCCGACGCCCACCACGCGGCGGCAGACCCTGGCGGCCTTGCGGGCCGGCGCCGCCGAGTTGTGGGGCCAACGGCTCGATGCTGAAGAGCTGCTGCTGCGGCTCGCCGCCCAAGTCCGCGCCAAGGCCGACGCCGACCGCGCCTGGGCCGAGGGCCTGGTGGACCACGCCACCCAGCTGTACAACGGGCGCGGCATGGCGCGCCGGGCGCGCGAGCTGGGTGCCGAGGCCCGGCGCCGCAGCGCGCCCTTGGCGTGCGTCGCGTTCGCGGTGGACGCCGGGGACGCCGACGGCCCCTCGGCGGAGCGGGTCGCCCGGGTGCTGCGGGAAACCGGCCGCACCTCCGATGCGCTGGGACGGACCGGCCCACGAGAATTCGTCGTCATCGCGCCCGAGACGGGCGCGGATGCGGCGCTCCAGCTCGCAGAACGGCTCGCCGGCGCCCTCACCGGCCGGCCGCGCCGCCGCATCGGTGCACGCGCCGACTTCCTCGCGGGCTACGACGCCGTCCCGGACGCCGCGGCGCCGAAATTCGATCCCGGCACGCTGCTCGCCCACGCGAGCGCCGCGCTGGCCACGGCGGCGCGCGATCCAGCGGCTGGGCGGATTCGCCGGTTCGAAAACGCATTACGGGAGACGTGACCCCGGACTGTGGCGTAGTTGCTGCATTGTTGAACATCTCTTGACAAGGGTCCCTAAATGAGCTAAATCGGCGCAGAAATTGCGGCAGAAGCATTACAACTTTGAAAATGCGGCAGAAGTACCACAACTTAGGTCGTGCGGATTGCAAGTGTTGCGCCCGCGACTCACTACCGAGACCACATGATCCGCACGCTCCCTCCCCCGCTGGCACGACGCACGCCGGCGCTGCCTCCCGTTGATTCCGCCACCCGCTCGAGCATCCGGATCGTCGTCGTCGACGACGAGCGCACCTTGCGCGAAAGCTGTCATAGCGTGCTGGAAGCGGAGGGGTATAACGTCGCCCTGTGCGGGCGCGGCAACGAAGCTCGCGAGACGCTGAAACGCCGTCATTTCGACATCGCGCTCGTCGACTGGTTCATGGGCGAGGTGCCGGGCAGCGAGCTGCTCCAGGCGGCGCTCGCCACCAACCCGGCCACGATCGTCATCATCATGACCGGGAACCCGTCGGTGGCGTCGAGCCTGGAGGCGCTCCAGGCGGGGGCCTGGGACTACCTGCCGAAGCCGTTCTCCGGCACCCAGTTGCAGATCCTGGTCGGACGGGCCGCACACGCGGTGCTGGTGGCGCGGGAATCGCGCCTGCTGGAAGAGCAGCGCGCGCAACAGCCCGGTGGCGGCGACAAGATCTCCGTGCTGGGCGACTCGCCGCTGTTCCGCAAGGCGATGGCGCTGGCGCGCCGCGTGGCCGCCACCGACGCGTCGGTGTTTCTCACGGGCGAGAGCGGCGCGGGGAAAGAGCTGTTCGCGAGGTTCATTCACGACAACAGCCGGCGCTCCAGTCGCTCGCTCGTCGCCGTGAATTGTGCCGCCCTGCCCGAGGCGCTGCTCGAGTCCGAGATGTTCGGCCACTGCAAGGGCGCGTTCACCGGCGCGGTGCGCGACAAGCCCGGCCTGCTCGAGACGGCCAACGGGGGAACGCTGTTCCTCGACGAGCTGATCGAGATGCCGAAGTCCATCCAGGCGAAGCTGCTGCGCGTGATCCAGGACGGCGTGGTGCGGCGCGTGGGCAGCGAGACGACCGACGCGGTCGTCAACGTGCGCTTCATCGCCGCGACCAACACCAATCCCGAAGAGGCGATGCAATCCGGCGGGCTGCGCGAGGACCTGTACTATCGCTTGCGCGTCGTGCCGATTCACGTCCCCAGCCTGCGCGAGCGGCCCGAGGACATTCCGCTCCTCGCCGAGCGCTTCCTGGCGCACTACTGGACCCGCCACCGCGACCCGGACACCCCACTGCCGCGACTCTCCAAGGGGGCGCTGTGGGCGCTCGGGGCGCACCCGTGGCCCGGCAACGTGCGCGAGCTGCAGAACGTGATCGAACACGCGGTCGTCCTGCTCGAGCCCGGCGCCGAGGTGCGCCCCGAGGACATTCCCTTCCTCGAGTCGGGTGCGACCGATCCGGAGAAGCTGGCCGACGAGGCGCCGGAGAGCGACGATGCGAGCTACTACGCCGCTCGCGACCGCCTGCTGGCCCGCTTCGACCGGCGTTACCTCACCCGCGTGGTGATGCGCGCGGGCGGGAACCTCTCGAAAGCCGCACGGCTCGCCCAGGTCGACCGCACGACGTTCTACCGGCTGATGGAGCGGCACGGCCTCCAGCGGGATCTGTTGACCGGGGGCACGGAGTAGTGGTGGCGCGCATCACGCCGATCGTGAGCCCCGACGCATCGGAGGCCCCTTCCCCTTCGCTGGTGCGGCCGCGACCCACCCCCGCGCCGCAGCCGCTCGCCGGCGTGACGTGCCCGCTGCTCACGGCGGCGATTCGGCGCGCGGAAGAGCGTTGGGTGAGCGACCGCGCCGACGAGGACGATCCGGACGGGATCCCCCGCGTGCTCGCCGCGATCGGACTGGCGGTGGACCGGCGGTTCCCGAGCTACCTGCTCTCGCTCGAGCCACGCCCCCCCCGGCTCGTGACACAGCGCCTCCTGGCCCTGGTGCAATCCGAGCTGCTGCGCTCCTGGTCGGACGCGTCGCCCGCTTCCCCGCTCCGCCTGCTGCGCCATCTCAAGGCGCTGGAAGAAGTGCGCGACGCGCTGGAGCACGATGCCGCCGAGCAGTTCGGCGCGCAGCTGGGTGGTGCCAATGGGTTGGACTTCCTGGTGCAGATCGTGCACGACCTGCGCTCCCCGCTCACGTCGATCCTGTTCCTCGCGGAGACGCTGATGCAGGAGCGCTCGGGCCCGGTGAACGAGCGGCAGCAGCGCCAGCTCGGGCTGATTTACAGTGCGGCGTTCGGCCTGAGCTCGCTCACGAGCGATACGATCGAGCTGGCCCGCGGCGGCGATCAGCTCGCGGACGACCGGCCGACGCCGTTGTCCGTCAGCGAGCTGCTCGAGTCCGTGTGCGACATCGTCCGTCCCATCGCGGCCGAGAAGGGCCTCACCGTCGGCGTCACGCTCCCCACCACCGACCTGCGGCTCGGCCATGCCCTCGCGCTGCGGCGCGTGCTCCTGAACCTCACCACCAACGCGCTGAAATTCACGGAGCGGGGGTCGGTCGATATCGTGGCCATCGAGAAGTCGGCGACGCGGATCCGGTTCTCCGTGCGCGACACCGGCCCGGGCATCAACCCCGAGGCGCTGTCGAGCCTGTTTCACCCGTTCCGACGCATCGCCAAGGCGGGTCGCTACCTCTTCTCGGGCACCGGCCTCGGGCTGGCGCTGACGCGGCGCCTGGTGCGGGCCATGGGCTCCGAGCTGTGCCTCGAGACGCGCCCCACCATGGGCACGCAGTTCTGGTTCGACCTGGAGCTGCCGCCCGCCGATTCGGGCGCGGCTACTTGAGGTGGGTCAGCGTGTAGATCGTGACCGGGATGGAGAGCAGCACCGCGACAAACCGGAGCGGGCCGTAGATATCTGAGTGCTTGTTGGTCGGCACGATCAGCTGGTCCCCCGCCTGCACCCGCAGATCCTCCAGGGTGCGCCCCTCGGCAATCGCCCGCCGAAACTCGTTGCCCTCCCACAGCGTCTTGCCGGCGCGATCGAGCTTGAGTTTGTTCATCTCCGCGTCCTTCGTGGGACCGCCCGCCGCCGTGAGCAGCATCGCCACCACCGCATCGCCCGGCACGGCGTAGTACCCGGGACGCGCCACCTCCCCGGTCACTCCGACCGAGATCAACGCCTGGGCGTGGACCACCGGATCACGGATGAAGCGGGTGATCTCGCGGACCAGCGTAGGCTCGAGCTCCGAGCGCAACACGCCCTTCAGCCCCACCCTCCCCACCACCGGAAGCAGCAGCTCCTGGCCCCCGCCCACCGTGAACGTGTCGGAGAGCTGCTGCTCTTCCGACTTGACGGCCCCGCGGTCGGCCGCCGCATTCCGCAGCGGGGCGGGGTCCTGCACGGTCAGGAGCACCCGGTCGCCGACGCGGAAGTCGCCCTGATCGAGACGCATCCGGACCACGGTACTCTCGGCCACGAGCCAGTCGGGCCGCGAGGACCGGGCCATATCGCGCAGCACGTTGAGGCGCGCCTCGAGCTCGGCGCGCGTGGCCAGGAGGCGGCGGGCGGTGTCGTCGCCGGACCCCTGCGCCCGGCCGATGTCGGGCAGGAGGACGACGAGCAGGGCGGGCACGGCGAGCAATGCACGGATATAACGCATGGGACTCACTCCACGGTGACACTTTTGGCGAGGTTACGCGGCCGGTCCACGTCGCAGCCCCGCAGCACGGCGACGTGATAAGCGAACAGCTGCAGCGGAATGGTGGTCAACACGGGCGACAGGAGCGGCAGGGTCGCCGGCACGCGCAGCTGCGCTTCCGCGAGCCCCGACACGTCGCCGTTCCCCTCGGTGGTGACGGCGATGATGCGGCCGCGACGCGCCTTCACCTCCTGCATGTTGGACAACACCTTCCCGTATACCTCGTCCTTGGGCGCGACGAACACCACCGGCATGTGCTCGTCGATGAGGGCAATCGGGCCGTGCTTCATTTCCGCCGCGGGATACCCCTCGGCGTGGATGTAGCTGATCTCCTTGAGCTTCAAGGCGCCCTCGAGCGCGACCGGGAAATTGACCCCGCGGCCAAGGTACAGGACGTTGGGCGCGCGCGCGAACTGCTCCGCCAGGTTCCTGACCTGCGGCTCGAGCGCGAGCGCGCCGGTCACGAGCTGGGGCAGCTGGATGAGCCGGCCCGCCAGCTCGCGACCCCGCTCCTCGCTCAGGCCCCGCTCGCGCCCCAGATACAGCGCCAGCAGCGCCAGGGCCACGATCTGGCACGTGAACGCCTTGGTCGACGCGACGCCGATCTCGGGGCCCGCGTGTAGATAAATGCCCCCGTCCGCCTCGCGTGCGATCGTGCTCCCCACCACGTTCACGATCCCCACCACCCGCGACCCGGCGGCCCGCGCGGCGCGCATCGCCTCCAGGGTGTCCGCCGTCTCACCCGACTGCGAGATCGCGATCGTCAGCGTGCCCGGCAGCTGCAGCAGCCGGCGGTAGCGGTACTCGGACGCGTACTCCACCTGGACCGGCAGGCCCGCCAGGTCCTCGATCAGATGCCGGCCGACGAGTCCCGCATGCCACGACGTGCCGCACGCGAGGATCACCACGCGCTGCAGGTCGCGGCAGGCCGCGGGCGCGAGATTGAGCCCGTTCAGCCGCGCGGTCCCGCGATCCTGCAGCAGGCGGCCGCGCAGCGTGGCGCGCACCGTCTCCGCCTGCTCGCTGATCTCCTTCAGCATGAAGTGCGGATAGCCGCCGAGCTCCATCTCGGCGAGGTCCCAGGCGATGTCGTCCACGTCGCGCAGCTGTACGTGCGATTGGGTGTCGACCACGTGGTACCCGTCCGCGGTGAGCACCGCGATGTCGCCGTCGTCGAGGTACACCACCGAGCGCGTGTGCTCGAGCACGGCGGAGGCGTCCGAGGCCACGAACAGCTCCTCGTCGCCGATCCCGAGCAGCACCGGCGACCCCCGCCGCGCCACGACGATCTTCCCGGGCTCGTCGGTGCTCATGACGGCGAGGCCGTAGGTGCCCTCCACATGCGCCAGCGCCGCGATCACGCGGTCCTCGAGCGAGGCGCCCGCGGCATCCTCGATCAGGTGCGCCAGCGTCTCGGTGTCCGTCTCGGTGACGAACCGATGGCCCGAGCCTACCAGCGCCGTGCGCAGCGTGTCGGCGTTCTCGACGATGCCGTTGTGCACCAGCGCCACTCGGGCGTGGCAGTCGCCGTGCGGGTGCGCGTTGCGCTCGGAGGGAACCCCGTGAGTGGCCCAGCGCGTGTGCGCGATCCCGCTCGTGCCCTCCACCGGTTCGCGCTGCAGATGCTCCGCCAGACCCTGCACGCGCCCCGCGAGCTTGACGACCGACATTCCGGCGCCGTTCTGGATCGCCACACCGGCGGAGTCATAGCCGCGATACTCCAGCCGGCGCAGACCATCCACCAGGATCGGCGCGGCCTGGCGCTTCCCGACGTACCCAACGATGCCACACACAATGGTAGACCTCCTCCGCACGCTGCAGTTCAAGATTGAGGCCACCATCAGCGCCCCCCAGGCGGGCGCACCGCGCCGGCCAACCGCGGCAGCTTCGCTACAAGCTTGTTGGCAGATCACCGCGCTTCCCGTGGTCGTGCCTCGAGGCCCGTGGCCGCAACCGCCGGGGCGTCAAGCAATTGCGGCCGAGCACTCGGGCGCACGAGTCCTGCGCCAGCGGTCCCGCATGCACGCGCGCGTCGCTCCCCCTGCCCCCGCGCCCGCAACGCTGGTCCTGCTGGCGCACGCGCGGCATTGGCGCTCCCGCTCCCGGGAGCTGGAACGGGCGCTCGGCCCCGCCGGGTACACCGTCCTCGAGGCCTACACGGGACCGGAGGCGCTCCAGCAAGCGCGCCGATCGCAACCCGACGCCATCATCCTCGACACGGCGCTCCCCGATGGCGATGCACCGGAGCTGTGTCGCGCCTTGCGCGTCGATCCCGACATCACCGCCAGCACCCCGATTCTCGTCACCACGGCCGGGCCGGCCACCCGGCAGCAGGTGAGCGACGCGTTGCGGGCGGGCGCGAACGGCGTGTGGAGCCATCCCATCGACACCGAAGAGTTCCTGCTGCGGCTCGAGGGACAGCTCCACGCCAAGTTCGACGCCGACCGGGCGCGCGAGCAGGGGCTGTTGGACCATGAGACGGGCCTGTACAACACCCAGGGGCTGGAGCGTCGCGCGCGTGAGCTCGCGAGCCACGTGGACCGGCGCGGGGCAGCACTCGCCTGCGTAGTGCTCGCCCCCGATGCGGCGCCGGCCGGCGTCGATGCCACGATCGAGTCGTTGGGGCGCATCCTCCGGTCGGCGGGTCGTGGGTCGGACACGATCGGGCGGGTAGGCCGGCGTGAGCTGGCGGTGCTCGCGCCCTACACCGACGCGCCGGCCGCGCTGCGCCTGGCGCAGCGTCTCCTGCAGAGCGCCGCCGAGCTGGCCGGCGACGAAGCACACGGCATGCGCGCGGGCTACGCCGTCGACGCCGACTTCCGCACCTCCCTGCGCGATCCCGCCGAGCTCATCAGCCGGGCGCGATCGGCGCTCGCGGCACTGCTCGCGGACGGTGGCGCGGAGCGGGTCCGGCCGCACGAGGACACACCCCGGGCGCAGGGCTAAGCCGGCTTTTCGGCGATCGGGTCCTGCAGTACCTGCTGCTCGGCGGCATTCAACTCGTCGCGCACGCCGTAATTCTCGAGATAATACGAGTAGTAGCGGTACGCTCCGCCGGGGCGCACGTCGTTCAGGACGGCTCCGAGGACGTTGATCGGCAGGTGCTGCAGAATCCCGAGCTTTGCTTCCGCGAGCTCGCGGTCGCTCACGCCCGTGCGGAGCACCACCAGCAGGTTGCCGGTGGCGGTCCCCAGGGCGAAGCCGTCGGCGCCCGCGCCGAGCGGCGCCGAGTCCACGATGATCGCGTCGAATTCACGCCGCAGCTGTCCCACCAGATGGACCATGGCCGCGGAGCTGAGGAGGGCGGGCCCGGCATGGCTGCGGGCCCCGCAGCCGATGAAGCTGAGGTGGCTGGAGCTCGTCGCCTGCATCGCCTGGTTCAACGGCACGACGCCCGCGAGGATATCCGTGAGGCCGGGGCGGCGGAGGCGGTTGAGGACGTGGTGCAGCCGACCGCGCCGCACGTCACCATCGATCAACAGGGTGCGGGACCCGGCGTCCGCGAATGCGAGCGCGAGGTTCGAGGCGACGAACGACTTCCCGTCCGCGCGGCCCGGGCTCGTCACCGTGACGATCACCGGTCCGTCCCCGCCGTGGCGGTGCGCCACGCTCAAACGGACGCCGCGCAGCGCCTCGATCACCTGGCCCGCGCTCTCCTCGCGCTTGCCGTTGTTCCAGTCCACGTGCGGCACCGCGCCGAGGATCGCCAGCCCCATGCGTTGCGTGACGTGGTCGGGGTGGTGCACGTGGCGGTCGTTGTGGTCGAGCAGCACCGCCCCACCCGCACCCAGGCCGAGACCGCCGATCATGGCCAGGACGACCAGGATCGGCCCGAGGCTTCCAGCCGGCGTCTGCGGCACCGCGGCGCGGTCCAACACGCGTACGTCGGACAGGCTGCTGACCTCCGCCAGCCGGGCCTCCTCGTAGCGCTGCTGCAGGTTGAGCACCAGCTGCTCCGCGAGCGTCACGTCGCGCTGCAGGCGCGTCTCTTCCACCGCGAGGGGCGGAATCTTCCGCAGGTCCGCCGATCCGGCATCCACCCGCTCGCCGAGCTGCTGCTCGCGCACCCGCAGCTCGCCCGCCAGCGCCCCCGCGAGCGCGGGGATCGTCTGCCGCTCGAGCGCCCCCACCTCCGCCGCCAAGCGCCGCACCGCCGGGTCGGCCTCGGTGTAATGCGCGCGCAGGGTGCGCAGGTCCGCCTGCTTCCCCGTCAGGTCGCGCAGCGCCTGCGCCAGCTCCGTGGAGCGCTGCACCGAGCCGACCATCCCCAGCGCATCCAACGCGAGTCCGGACTCCCCGACCTGCGCCAGCACGCGCTCGATCGTCTGGCGGTCGTGCCGGGCCTCTTCGCGGCTCACCTTCACGTCGAGCAGTCCCGCGAACATGGGATCCCGCTGGTACTGCATGTTGGGGGTGACGGACGCGCTGCCCTGCGAGTACACGCTCACCGCCCGAACGCGAAAGACGCGCAGGGAGTCCTCGGTCTGGCCCAGGCGCACCTGCGCCTGCGCCAGCTGCGCTCCCAGAATCCGGGCCAGTTCGGTGAGCTTCTCGCGCTTGAGGGCGGCCGCGACCTCAACGAACCGGTTGGCCACGGCGTTCACGGTAGCGCTGATGAGGGCGGGATCCGGCCCGCCGAGCTCCATGCGGAGGAAGTTGCCGTCCAGATCCGCGCTGACCTTGAGCTGCTTCGCGAGCCGTCCGGTCGCCTCGTAGGGTGCGGTGACGGTGAAGTCCACGCGACGGCCCGCCGTCAACGCGCTGGCCGCGGGCACCCAGACGAACCCGATCGCCGGGCCGACCGAGTCCCCGACCGCGCCCTCTTGCACCACTCCATCACGCCCGTGCGCCGTCAGCGTGAACTTCTGGCCCTCCGGGTCCACCTCGAGCCGGTACGTGCCGGGCAGGACCGCGTCCTGGATGCGGAAGCTGCCCAGGACATCGGAATCGCCGGGCTCGACCGGAGCCACGTAGAGGCGCAGTCCGCGCACCACGTCGTCCAGCACGGCGTACGACTGCAGCAGGTCCATCCAGCCGGAAGAAATCGGCAGCTGGCCCGACCAGATGGGGCCTTCATCTCGAGCCGGCCGGATGGGCACCTGCACCCACACCGTGGCGCGAGCGACGTAGGTCGGCTTGACGAGTATGGCGGCGAGCACGCCGAGCGCGGTGCACGCCAGGGTGACACCGAGCACCAGCCACTTGAAGCGCACCGCGGCGGCGAGATAGCGCTGCCACTCGGCCGGAGGTTGGTCCGGGGGACGCGGGTTCCAGGAGGCGACGGCGGTTGCTGCGCCCGGGCTCCGGGCGATGCGCTTCGGCTCGAGCGACAGGGGTTCGGTCGACAGATCTGCGCGCATATCCTTCCGGGGGACTCCCTTTCACAAACTTTGGGCGGTGCTCTAGCCCCACCCAGCACCGCAAGCTCGGTACCGCGGCGATGCACCGCCCGCCCGACGCAACTCCTTCCAGCCCAAGACGATCAGACCCGGCCGCGCAGCGCGCCCCGCCCGCGAACCGGTGATCTGTAACAGGGTTGCGACAATTTGCTTCAGTTGCTGATCGTCACCGTCACCCCCGCACTCGTCATGGCGTTTCCGGCTGCGTCTCTGGCGGTGACGGTCAGCGTATGGGATCCATCCGGCGCGCCGGCCGAGCTCCAAAGGAGCTGGTACTTTGTGAAGCGATCCTTCCGCACGAGGGTCGGCGCGGTCACTTCCGGTCCAATCGCCTGTCCGTCCAGCCGGAACTGCACGCCGACCACCCCCCGGTCGTCCACCGCCGTCGCAATGAGCGCGACCTTGCCCGTGAGCATGGGGCTGCCCGTCACGCCCGGCTGGAACAGCGAGACGATCGGCGGGGCGACGTCCGGCAGCGCATCGGGATGACGCGCTTTCCACAGCGTGACCACACTGTCCCAGACTTGCAGGCCACGCGCGCCGGTCTGCATGGTGAAGCAGCTGGGCAACGGCTCCGGGAACGGACCGTTCCCCTCCCAAATCATGATGTTGTTGGCGCACGGCCCCAGTCGCCCGGGCGGGGGCGCCATGTACATGTCGGCGTGATTCGACGAGACGGAAGAATCGTCCGAGAAAAACACGTTGTTGAAGAGACTCAGCTTGGGACCTCGCGTCGCGCTCCACTTCCAGAACGCCTCGTGGCGCGGAGCCGCTTCGCGGACTTCAAAGATCCCGTCCATCACTTGGAGTCGCAGCAGCGAGTTTCGGATCGTCACGACGTTGTTGCGGCCATCCGGAACGGTTTGACCGCGGTCTTCCAACGAGCTCATGACGTCGTAGCATCCATCGAAAAACGACGAGTCGATGAGGCCGCTGTTGTACCAGTCGTTCTCGATGCAGTCGTCTCGCCCGTAGACGACGTGCACGTTGCGGATGGTCCAGCCCGTATCGCCGCCGGCATCCATGCTGACGCCTTTCCCGTAGGCGAATGACGTGAAATTCTCCACGGTGAAGCCGGGCGCGTCGGCGCGATTGGTGACGCCGGCCACCATGCCGTACGTCTCATGGATCGTGTTCCAGGAAGCCGCGGGGGAAAACGCCCCCAACGCTTCCCCACCGCTCCAGCAGATGCCCGCCCCGCCGGCGATGTGCACGACGATGTGGCTCGTCACGGGAAGGAGAAATTGCGCCGTGGTCGCATCATGCGCGGTGCCGGCGGCCAGATGCGCTCGGTCATAGGGCGCGCGTTGCACCCCGCGCAGCGCCACGGAAGGACCCGGCGGACACGAGCTGACGCCGGGAGCCGGAGGGGAAAGGGGGCGCGCGCCCGGCGTGATCGTGATGGCGATCAGCGAGGCGAGCACGACCCACGGCGTCGCAGGCATCTCCATGAGGGTGGGTTCAGCGCAAGGCCGGTACCGCTGGCCCTGCAGCGGCGCGTCACCCTCCACCGTCGCACAACGCCAGCGTAGTTGTAAGTCGGCCGCGTCATCCGTCTGTACCCTGCCCCCGCTCCGCCGCCGTAAGCCCTTCAGCCACAATGGGTCGGCTCGCAAACGGTCCAGCGCACAAGACCTGCTTATGGCAAAACCGCCAACTCCGACAACTGGACGCATGACCACACGACCTCATTTGACGACGTCCGTTCCCGATCACGCCACGGCGCCCGCACCGGCTGCTGCCCGGCGTGACTTCCTGTCGTTCTCTCCCCCGCTGATCGGCGAGGAGGAAATCAGCGAGGTAGTCGACACGCTCCGGTCCGACTGGATCACGACGGGGCCGAAGACCAAGCGGTTCGAGAAGGAGTTCGCCGCCTACCTCGACGCACCGGGAGCGCTGGCGCTCAACTCGTGCACGGCGGGGCTGCACACGGCGCTCGCGGCGCTCGGGATCGGCCCAGGGGATGAGGTGATCACGACCCCGATGACGTTCGCCGCCTCCGTCAACGTCATCGAGCACGTCGGTGCCCGACCGGTCCTCGTGGACGTGGAGCCGGACACGCTGAACATCGATCCGGCCCTGGTGGCCGCGGCGATCACGCCGCGGACTCGGGCCGTGCTGCCCGTGCACTATGCCGGTCATCCGGCCGACCTCGACCCGATCGCCGAGCTCGCGACCACGCACCGGCTCTCGGTCATCGAGGACGCGGCCCACGCCCTGCCCGCCCGGTACCGGAACCGCCCCATCGGGGCGGGCGGCAACCCCGCCGCCTTCAGCTTCTACGCGACCAAGAATCTCACGACCGCCGAAGGCGGGATGCTCACGGGCGACGCCGAGTTCCTGGAGCGCGCGCGGGTCGTGAGCCTGCATGGCATGAGTCGGGACGCCTGGAAACGCTACGACCGCGGCGGCAGCTGGTTCTACGAGGTCGTGGTGCCGGGGTTCAAATACAACATGACGGACATCCAGGCGGCGCTCGGGTTGTGGCAGCTGCGCAAGCTCGCCGGCTTTCAGGAGCGGCGCCCTGCGCATCCAGCGCGACGTGTTCATCGAGGAGTTGCGCCACCGCAACATCGGCAGCTCGGTGCACTTCATCCCGATCCACGTGCATCCCTACTACCGCGACAAATACCACTACCAGCCCGACAGTTTCCCGGTGGCGTTCGGCAACTATGAGCGGATGGTCAGCCTGCCGCTGAATCCTCGGCTCGCCGACCGCGACGTGCTCGACGTGATCGAGGCCGTGTTGGACATCGTGCGCCGGCACCGCCGCTAAGCACACGCCCCATGAGTCGCCCCGTGCTGGTCATCGCAGCGCACCCGGACGACGAGGTGCTCGGGTGCGGCGGCACCGTCGCCCTGCACGCCCGGGCGGGCGACGAGGTGACGGCCGTGATCGCGTGTGAAGGGGAGTCGCTCCGGTACGGACCGGCCGGCGTGGGACAGGCCGAGCACGGCCGCCGCGCCGCTGAGATGCTGGGCCTGAAGGCAACCCGCCAGCTCGGCTTGCCCGACCAGCGGCTCGACACGCTGTCGCTGCTCGATCTCATCGCCCCGCTCGAGCGCGCCGTGCGCGAGGTACGCCCGGCGGTGGTCTATTGCCAGTTCGGGGGCGACGCCAACCGCGACCACGAGCTGCTGTTCCGCGCCGCGCTCGTCGCCACCCGGCCGCTCGAGCCCTTCCTCGAAGCGGTATACGCCTTCGACACAGCCAGCAGCACCGAATGGGGCTACCCGCGCAGCTTCGTGCCGGATACGTGGGTGGACATCTCGGCGACGCTCGAGCAGAAGCTCTGCGCCATGGCCTGCTACGAGAGCGAGGTTCGGCCCTACCCTCATCCCCGATCCCTCGAGGCGTTGCGCCACCGCGCCCGCGCCTGGGGCAATCAGTGTTGCATGGATGCCGCGGAAGTATTCATGACGGTGCGGCGGACGCTTCGCACCGATCGCGCACCCGGTTGACAAAAACGCCGCGCGACTGCGCCGCGCGTTGCTGATACACGATTGAGACTAAAGTGTGGCCGTTCTGCGGCAGGCGGGCCGACCGGTTTTCGAACCGCGCGGAGCCGGTCTCGGCAACACGCTGCGGAGTTTTCAGTTACGGAGCAGCGTCGGACGCTGCCCGGAAGGCATGAGACCTGATAAGGACGCTGGGCAGGTATCAGGCTCGGCAACATCGCGCAAACCCTCAGCCCCTGTTCGGATGACCTCGACCGGCTTCGAGCTAGACCAACTCACCTACGGTTTCTCCTGGCCCGTCCGGGCCCTCGCGGCCACTACCCGCGTACTCGATCCATGGCTGTCGAACCCCCCGATGCGCCGCGCCGTGAAGGCGGGCGTGGACTTTTGCTGCGCCGCGAGCGCCGTCGTGATCGCGGTGGCGGTGGGCGAAGGGATTCCCACCTTCGGCGTGACCCAGACGGCCGCGCTCACGCTGCTGGTCGGACTGCTGCTCGTCGTCGCCGACGCGCTGGGTGGCGGTTACCGCACGATTTGGCGGTACACCAGCCTGCCGGACGCGCTCACCCTGAGCCTCTCCAGCGCGGTGGTGCTCGCCGCGCTGCTCGTGCTGCGAGCCGTCGAGCTGCTGGACCTTTCGGCGGCGACCACGCTGCTGCTGGTGCTCTTGATGCTGTTCTTCTCCGTCGGGGTGCGCACCCTCCGCCGTTGGTCGGTCGCGGAGGCCAAACTGCTGAAACGTCCGCCGGGCACCGCATCCACCTCTCCCCACCGAGTCCTCATCGTGGGCGCGGGCGAGCATGGCCTCTCCATCGGCCGTGAGCTCATGGGAGGGGCCGCGCCAGGGGTTGAGCTCATTGGGTTCCTGGATGACGACCCCGCCAAGCTCGGCGCCTTGCTCCGCGGGGTGCCGGTCCTCGGGCCGGTGCAGGATGCCGTCGCCATCGCGCAGGACCGCGACGTGCGCGAAGTGATCGTCGCGATGCCCTCGGTGAAGGGCTCCGTGGTGCGGGCCCTCGGCCAGCGACTCGAGAACGCGGGCATCCGCGTCCGGGCAATCGGCGGCATCGACCGCTTCGTGCGGGGGCGCGACGTCCACCGGCCCGGAACCGTGACGCTGCACGAGCTGCTCGACACACCGCTCCCGGTGGCGAAGTACCACGGCAACGGGAACGGGACGCGGCGGGTGCTCGTGACCGGGGGGGCGGGCTTCGTGGGATCGCTGCTCACCCGGATGCTGCTGGATCGTGGCTACCATGTCCGCGTGCTCGACCGGTTCGACTACGGCCGGGCCGGCCTCCACGGGCTGCACCATCCCCGGCTCGAGATCCTGGCCGGCGACGTCTGCAGCAGTCGGGACGTGGGTCGCGCGCTGCGCGACACGCACGGCGTCATCGCCCTCGCGGCGATCGTGGGCGACCCCGCCTGCAACCTGGATCCCGAGGAGACGGTCAACCTCAACTACACCGCGACCAAGTTGCTCATCGAGGCGTGCAGCTTTTACCGGGTGCACCGCCTCGTGTTCGCCTCGAGCTGCAGCGTCTACGGCGCCAGCAACGGCGCGGCGCTGACCGAGCAGTCCAGCCTCAACCCCGTGTCCCTGTACGCCCGCACCCGGGTGCTCAGCGAGAACATCCTGTTCGACCGGGCCCGCGGGGTGGAGCCGGTGGTGCTCCGGCTGTCCACGGTGTTCGGCCTGTCGCCCCGCATGCGGTTCGACCTCGTCGTCAACACCCTCACGGTCCGCGCGGTGGTGGACGGCAAGATCGCGATCTTCGGCGGCAACCAGTGGCGCCCCAACGTGCACTGCCGCGATGCCGCACGCGCCTTCATCGCCGCGCTCGAGGCGCCGGCCGAGCGCGTCGCGGGAGAGATCTTCAACGTGGGCGGCGACGCCCTGAACCACACGATCGCTGCGCTGGGTGACCTGGTGGCGGAGACCGTGGGGGGCGTCGAAGTCGTGCATCAGCAGAACGCGACCGACCCGCGCGACTATCGGGTCAGCTTCGAAAAGATCCGCCGCGTGCTGGCGTTCGAGCCCGAGTTCACGGTGGCCGCCGGGATCCGCGAAGTGGCTGAAGCGGTGCGCAGCGAGCCTCTGCTGCGCAACTACCAGAATCCCGCCTACCACAACGTCCAGGCGCTGAAGCGCAGCTTCGTCATGCCGCGGCGCCGCCGGGAGGACTGGGCCCCTGCCCGCGAGCCGGCCCACGCCTGAGCGGGGCGACCTCCGTGACGGCTGCGCGGACGACGGACTTCCTGGTGGTGGGCGGCGGCATCCTCGGCCTCACACTCGCCCTGGAGCTCAAGCGCCGGCAGGAGGACAGCTCGGTCACGCTGCTCGAGAAGGAGCCCGCCTGTGGCCTCCACGCGAGCGGCCGCAATAGCGGCGTCCTCCACGCGGGCTTCTACTACTCGGCCGACACCCTCAAGGCACAGCTGACCCGCGAGGGCAACCGCCAGCTCGCCGCCTACTGCACCGAGCGCGGTCTGCGACTCGATAACTGCGGCAAGCTCGTGGTCGCCAAGGACGCCGCCGACCTCGCCGGCCTAGAGGAGCTGCAGCGCCGCGGCCGCACCAACGGCGTGGAGCTCGAGGTCCTGTCGGTGGACGACGTTCGACGCCTCGAGCCGCGGGCGCGGACGTACGAGCGGGCGCTGTTCTCCCCCAGCACCGCCACCGTCGATCCGGCCGAAATCGTCGCGTCGCTGGTGAGGGACGCGCGCGCGGCGGGCATCGTGCTCCTTACGGGTGCGGCCTACCAGGGCCGCGCGCGCGGACGGGCTGTGCTCACGTCCGCGGGCACGATCGACGCCGGGTACGTCGTGAACGCGGCCGGGCTCTATGCCGACCGGGTCGCGCGCGACTTCGGGTTCTCGGAGCGGTACCGCATCCTGCCGTTTCGCGGACGCTACCTCGTCGCCCCGCCCGGCGCCTTGGGCGTGCGGACCCACGTGTATCCGGTACCCGCCCTCGCAAACCCGTTTCTCGGGGTGCACGTCACGCGCGCCGTGGACGGCTCGGTCAAGATCGGTCCGACCGCGACGCCGGCGTTCTGGCGCGAGCAGTACGACGGCTGGCGCAACTTCAAGCTCGGGGAGTGCCTCAGCATCGCCGGCCGCGAGCTGGGCATGCTGGTGCGTAACGACTTCGGGTTCCGCCGGCTCGCGCTGGCGGAGCTGCGCGCGTACGGGCGACGCGGCCTGGTGCGCCGCGCGGCCAGGCTCGTCGACGGCGTCCGCGCGGCCCGGTTCCGCCGCTGGGGACGCCCCGGAATCCGGGCCCAGCTGTTCGACGTGCGCGAGCGCCGCCTGGAGATGGACTTCCGCTACGAAGGGGATGACCGCTCGTTCCACGTCCTCAACGCCGTCTCACCCGCGTTCACCTGCGCCCTGCCGCTCGCCGAGTATCTCGTCCAGCGGATCGAAGAGCGGCTGCACGCGGTCGCCACCGCGCCGTGACGCGATGACCCCCACCCCCGACCCCGCACCGGCGCCCGCGGGCGGTGCCATGACCCCGTCGAGCGGGACGACACGCGCGCCGACGCTCACGCAGAAGGCGTCGCTCACGGGCGTCGCGTACGGGCTCGAGTACGGCGCGAAGCTGGCCGTGGGCCTCGTGGTCACGCCCATCCTCGTGAGCCGGCTGGGCCAGGCGCTGTACGGCGTGTTCGAAATGCTCGGCCGCCTGACCAGCTATATCGCGCCGGTGAGCGGCCGCCCGCCGGACGCGTTGCGGCTCGTGGTGGCAAGCCGCCAGGCCGACCGCGACCCCGCCGCCGAGCGGCGAGCCGTGGGCGGCGCCCTGGTGGTGTGGCTGCTGCTCCTGCCGCTCGCCGCCGGCGCGGGGGCGGTGCTCACCTGGTTCGCGCCGAGCCTGGCCCGTGTCGAGCCCGCGCTCGCGGGGACCGTCCGGGTGGCATGCGCCGCCCTGCTCGGCGCCGTGCTGCTCGGCGGGTTGCTCGCCGTGCCGGAATCCGTGCTGTTCGGCATGAACCTCGGCTATAAGCGCATGGAGCTGCAGGCGGGGCTGAGCGTGGTGGGTGGTCTCTTGACCGCCGCGGCGGCGTATGCCGGTCTGGGACTCGCCGGGGTCAGTGCCGCGCAGCTGGTGGTGGCCGGCGTGACCGGCCTGTGCTACTGGGGGATCGCGCGTGCCTACGTCTCCTGGTTCGGGGCCGCCCGCCCCACCCGGTCCGACATCCGCGCCCTGTTCGCGATGAGCGGGTGGCTCTCGGTGGGCGACCTGATCGCGAAACTGCTGCTCGCCAGCGACCTCATCATTCTCGGTTTCATGCGCTCGCCCTCGCTGGTCACCACGTACGTCCTGACGAGCTACGCCGCGCGTGCGGCTGTGAACCTCCACAGTGCCGCCGTTGCCGCCGCGATGCCGGGACTGGGCGGCCTCATCGGCCGGGGACAGTTCGCGTGGGCCGCGCTGGTGCGCCGCGAGATCCTGGGGCTCACCTGGCTGTTCGTCACGGCCGTGGGCGCCACGATCCTCCTGTGGAATCACTCCTTCGTGGCTCTCTGGATCGGCGCCGGGCAATGGGCCGGCCCCACCGTCGACCTGCTCATCGTCCTCACCGCGGTGCAAACCGCCTTCATCCGCACCGACTCGAGCATCATCGACGCCGCCTTGCACCCCTGGAGCCGCGTGCGCGTGGGCGCCGTCGCCGCCGTCCTGACGTTGGGCGGGATGATCGTGCTGACGCGCTGGTGGGGGCTGCCGGGTCTGTGCCTGGGCATCCTCGTGGGTCGCGCAGTCCAGACCGTCATCTACCCACGGCTGGTGCGCGCCTCCCTGCGTGGTGTGGAGCCCGACACCCTCTGGTCGACCGTCCGGCCGTTGGCCGCGATGCTGGTGGTGTTCGTCGCGGCAGCGGCGCTCGGCAGCCGCCTCCTGGCGCCGGGGTGGGTGGCGTGGGCGGGGGGCGTGACGCTGAGCCTGGGACTCGCCGCGGCCATCGCGTTCGTGACCGGACTCGCGCCCGACGCGCGCCGGGCCGTCATCGCCCGCGCGCGCGCCATCGTGGATCGGCGCCCGTGACGCAACCCGTGCTGCGGTATCGCGAGATCGCCGGGCTCCCCAGACTGGCGTGGCTGGCCAGTACGCCACGGGACGCCGGGGAGGTGCTCGTCTACCACGGCTCGGCCGTGGAGCGGACGCCGGAATGGATGGTCGAGGGGGTGTGGGACGACGAGTTCCGGCTGGGCGCGTTCCACCGCAGTCCGCACTTCTTCGGCAGCGGCATCCGGGTCGAGGAGGGACAGGTGCACTTCGTCCCCTCGAGCGCGCTCGTGAACCGGCTGCTGTATTGCATCCACCAGGACCGCATCCTCGTCTCGAACAGCCTCGCCCTGCTGCTCGCCTTCACCGGGGCCAAACTCGACCCGGCGCACGATTATCGCGCCGAGACCTATGCCATCCGGCAGGGCGCCGGTCGCTACCCGCGCGCCTTCCTGGTCACGCACCCGGCGATCCAGACCTTCTATCAGCTGTACGACGAGAGCCTGGTGCTCACGGGCGGCGAGCGCGCCTTCCAGTCACCGCGGCCGCGGCTGCAGGTCTCCTCCTTCGAGCAGTATCGCACCCTGGTCACCGAGGCCCTCCAGCTCCTGCGCGCCAACTATGCGAGCCCGGAGCGCAGCTTCCCCATGACGGCGTTCGCGACGATTTCGTCGGGTGCTTCACGAGCCGCCGCTCGAACTCCCACATCCCATGGTGGCTCAGTCGGCGCGCGGGCACGGACGATGGAACGCCCATCGCCGACCTGCTGCGACTGCGGACGGCCTACCTCGACCCGCGGCAGTCCCGCGTCACCGAGGACGAGCTGTATTACCTCGCGCCGGGCTGCGCCCCCACCATGACGGTGCTGCATTCGCTCACGCGCGATCTCGAGCGGCGCGGCGGCGCGGCCGTCCTCTTCACCGGATTTCAGGGGGACGAGGTGTGGGACGTGAACCCCTGGGAGCGCGCCTATCAGGACGCCGGGGTGCTGCGCGGCGACACGACCGCCTTGATGCTGACGGAGATCAGGCTGCAGTGCGGCTTCGTCAACGTCGCGGTGCCGTCCCTGCTCGCCCGCTCGGTGCAGGACATTGCGGCGATCGCGGCGTCGCCCGAGATGACGCCGTGGCGGCTGGGCGGTGGCTACGATCGGCCGATCGCCCGGCGGATCCTCGAGTCCGCGGGCGTGCCCCGCGCGCTGTTCGGCTCCCGCAAGAAGGCGGTGGTCCAGCGCCGGAGCTATCCCGTCAACCCGGCGCTGCGCGCCGGGTTCTTCGCGTATCTGGGGACGCACTATGGCTGCTCGGCGGGTTTTGTTTATTTGCACGATGCCGTGAATCAGTTCGTGTACCCGTTCATCCGGGCCTGGCATCTGATGCGCAAGGCCCTCTTCGGCATCGAGCCGCCACCCACGCCGCGGGCGTACGTGTGGAAGCGCTTCGACTTCGCCTCCGTCCTGTTCGTGTGGGCCGCCGGGACGTTGAGCGCGCGGCTCGCCGCGGTGCTGCGGGAGAGCGGCGCGACGCGGCACGCGTCCCGCGCGCGCCGGCGGTCCGATCCGCAAGCGGTGCAGGAAACGCCCTGGAGCAGCGCGTCGCCATGACCAAGCGCCTGATGGACGTCGTGCTCTCGGGGCTGGCGCTCCTGGTGCTGAGCCCGTTGCTCGCCATCGCGGCGTTCGGCATCTGGCTCTCGGACCGCGGCCCGATGTTCTACCGCGCGCGGTTGGCGGGGCGCGATGGCCGGCCGTTCACGATGTACAAGCTGCGGACCATGCGCGTGGATCACGGGACGTTCCGGAGCGTCATCACGGCGGAGCACGATCCGCGGGTGTTCCCGTTCGGCGCGTGGCTGCGTCGTGCCAAGGTCGACGAGCTCCCGCAATTGATCAATATCCTGCGTGGCGACATGTCGATCGTAGGCCCGCGGCCCGAGCACCCGGACATCGTCGAGCGGTGCTACGGACCCGAGCACCGCGAGCTGTTGCGGGTCCGCCCCGGCCTCACGAGCCCCGGCACGCTGTACGACTACGCGCACGGCGAGGCCATCGTCGGGCGCGCCGATCCGGAGCGCGCCTACGTCGAGCGCTTGCTCCCGCTGCGGCTGGCGCTCGACCGCGTGTACGTGCGCCGCGCGTCCCTGGCGTACGACGTCGCCCTGATCGGGCGCACCGTCGCGCTCATCGTCGCCGTGCTGTCCGGCCGGCAGCGGTTCGGCGAGCCCCCGGAGATGGCCGAGGCGTGCCGGCTCCTGGTCGCCAGCGGCGAATCCGTTCCCACCCGTAACACCGCGACCGCGTAGCTGTAAGGGAGTTGCCACATGCGGGCCGACTGTCTCTCAGGGAGCAATCTGTAATGCTATAGACCAGAATATGTTACGGGCAGATGTTGCGCGCACGCCACGTGCGGAGACTCTTGCTAATGCTACCATCCATGACCCTGCCCCGTTCGAGGCTGTTCGCTCCGCTGGCGCTGGCCGCCGCAGTGCTGGCCACAACCACCTGCCACGAAAATCAGGGGCCCCGCTCGCCCACCGCTCCGGGGCACGCCCCCGTACTGGGCGCTGCGGCGGTGGCGAACACCGTCACCCTCGTGGGGGCCGGGAACATCGCGCGCTGCGACCGCACCAACGACGAAGCCACGGCGACGCTGTTGGATGGGATCGCCGGGACGGTGTTCGCGCTGGGCGATGCCGCCTACCCCAACGGGACGGCGGCCAACTACACCAACTGCTACGATGCCAGCTGGGGCCGCCAGAAGGCCCGTACCTATCCGGCGTTGGGCAACCACGACTACGATTCGAGCGCCACGGCCGCGAGCTACTTCAACTACTTCGGCGCCGCCGCCGGCGACGCGACCAAGGGCTACTACAGCTACGACCTGGGTGCCTGGCACATCATCGTCCTGAACAGCAACACTAGTTTCGTCTCGACTGCGGCGGGCTCGCCCCAGGAGACCTGGCTCAAGGCCGACCTCGCCGCCACCACGAAGCAGTGCGTGTTGGCGATGTGGCACTCTCCGCGCTTCTACTCCACCACGTCGGCCACCTTCTCCCCAAGCTCGTCGGTGAAGCCGTTCTGGGACGACCTCTATGCCGCGCACGCGACGCTGATCATCAACGCGCACATGCGCGACTATGAGCGCTTCGCGCCACAGGCGCCGACCGGCGTGGCCGATGCGGTCACTGGGATCCGTGAGATCATTGTGGGCACGGGGGGCGAGGGGCTCGACGGCGCCAACACGCTGATCACGGCGAACAGCGAGGTACGGATCAGCGGAGTGTACGGGGTGCTGCAGCTCACCCTCGCCGACGGGTCCTACTCCTGGCAGTTCGTTCCCGTTGCGGGCCAGGCCGCCAGTGATGCGGGCAGCGGCTCCTGCTATGCCGCACCGCCTCCGGCGCCGTTCGTGAACGCCGGCCCCGACCGCACGGCGCATCCCGCAGATACCGTGAATCTCGCGGTCTCGTTCAGCGATCCGGGACCGAACGATGCCCCATGGTCGTATACGATCGCGTGGGGCGACGGGTCTCCGGCCGCGACCGGCAGCACGACGACCCAGACCACACCCATCACCGCCTCGCACGTGTACGCGACGCTCGGCACCGACAGTGTGCGCGTCTCGGTCACCAACAGTGCGGGCCGGTCGGGGGCGGATACGCTCGCCGTGACGATCACTGCATCGACCACGGTCGTGATGGTCGGAGCAGGCGACATCGCGGACTGCACGAAGAATGGCGACTCCCTCACTGCGAACCTGCTGGACACCATTCCTGGCACGGTATTCACCGCCGGCGACAACGCCTATCCCAGTGGGTCGACCACCGACCTCGCGAACTGCTACAACCCCACCTGGGGCCGCCAGAAGGCCCGCACCAAGCCCGCGCCGGGCAATCACGACTACAGCACGCCGGGCGCCACCCCGTATTTCGCGTACTTCGGCGCCGCGGCGGGGGACCCGAGCAAGGGATATTACAGCTACGACCTGGGTGATTGGCATGTCGTCGCCCTGAACTCCATGATTGCGCACTGGGCCGGCTCGCCGCAGGAACAGTGCGACCACGACTACGAGCGGTTCGCGCCGCAGACGCCGCGCGGCATGGCCGACCCACTCACCGGGATCCGAGAGTTCGTCGCGGGCACCGGCGGCGCCGGGCTGTTCACCCTGGGTACGCCGCTCCCGAACTCCGAGGTGCGCAACGACGTCACCTTCGGCGTCCTCAAGCTGACGCTCTCCGCCGGAGGATACGCCTGGCGGTTCATCCCCGTCGCGGGGAAGACGTTCACGGATGCGGGGAGCGGAACGTGCCACGATGCTCCGTCGACCATCAATCACCCGCCCACCGCGGTCGTCGGAGGACCGTACGCGGGGATCGAGGGCAGCGCGGTCGCGTTCGACGGCAGCGGGTCGTCCGACCCCGACGGCGACGCCTTGAGCTACGCCTGGACCTTCGGTGATGGGACGTCCGGTACCGGCGTGAAGCCGACGCACACATACGCCGACAACGGCGCCTACACCGTAACGCTCACTGTCACGGATGCCCGCGGCGCCGCGAGCGCCGCAGCAACGACCACCGCCACCATCGCTAACGCCGCCCCGATGGTGACCGCGAGCGCCCAGGGGGCGACGGCCGCGACGACCTTCACGTTCAGCGCCGCCTTCAGCGACGCCGGCATGAATGACGGCCCCTGGTCGTACACGATTGACTGGGGCGACGCCTCGCCTCCGACGACGGGGAGCACCACCAGTCAATCGAGCGCGATCACGGCCGCGCACACCTACGCCGCCGCGGGCACCGACACCGTCCAGCTGACGGTGATCGACAAGGATGGCGGCGCCGGCGCCGTGAAGGCCGCCGTGACGGTAGCAGCCACGAATCATCCGCCGACGGCCGCTCCGGGAGGGCCGTACTCCGGCACCGAAGGCGCTGCGGTGAGCTTCACCGGCACCGGCTCGTCCGATCCGGATGGGGATGCGCTGACGTACGCATGGAGCTTCGGCGACGGCGGCACCGGCACCGGTGCCACGCCGAGTCATACCTACGCGGACAACGGCAACTTTGTCGTGACGCTGACGGTCACCGACTCGCACGGGGCGGCGAGCTCACCCGTCACTACCACGGCGAGCATCAGCAACGTGGCGCCCACGGTAAATGCCGGAGCCAACCAGTCGGCCACGGTCGGCAGCCCCGTCACGCTCAGCGCGAGCTTCAGCGATCCGGGCGTCAACGATCGTCCGTGGGCGTACTCCATCGACTGGGGGGACGGCACGTCGCCCAGCGCCGGCAGCACGACCAGCCAGACGAGCCCCGTCACGGCCACCCACACGTACGCGGCGGCGGGCAGCAGCACGGTGGCGGTCACGGTCACGGATAAGGACGGGGCAGCCGGCTCGGGAACGCTCAGCGTGACCGTCACGCAGCCGGTGGCTTCCGTCACGCTCGCGGGGGCCGGGAACATCGCGCGCTGCGACCGCACCAACGACGAGGCCACGGCGGCCGTGCTCGACGGCATTGCCGGCAGCGTCGTCGCCCTCGGCGACAACGCCTATCCCAACGGTACGGCCGCCAACTTCCAGAACTGTTACGACCCGAGCTGGGGCCGCCACAGGGCACGCACGTATCCGGTGGTCGGTAATCACGAATATGATTCGAGCGCCACGGCCGTGTCGTACTTCAACTACTTCGGCGCCGCGGCTGGCGATCCGACCAAGGGCTACTACAGCTTCGAGCTCGGTGCGTGGCACATCGTGGTGCTGAACAGCAATTCTAGCTTCGTGCCCACCGCAGCCGGCTCGGCTCAGGAGCTCTGGCTCAAGGCCGACCTCGCCGCCACCTCGAAACGGTGCGTGCTGGCGGCGTTCCACCATCCGCGCTTCTACTCGACGACGTCGAGCTCCTTCTCACCGACGAGCTCGGTGAAGCCGTTCTGGGACGACCTCTCCGCCGCCCATGCGGAGCTGATCATCAACGCGCACATGCGCGACTACGAGCGGTTCGGACCCCAGACCTCCGCCGGCGTCGCCGATCCGGTGAACGGGATCCGCGAGATCATCGTCGGCACCGGGGGCGAGGGGCTCGATAGCCCCAACACGCTGATCACCGCCAACAGCGAGGTGCGGATCAGCGGCGTGTACGGCGTGCTGCAGCTCACGCTGTACGACGGCTCCTACAGCTGGCAGTTCGTGCCGGTGGCGGGCCAGACGGCGACGGACTCGGGGACCGGCTCGTGCCACTGATGAGGCGCGAGCGTAGCGTTGAAGCCACGACGCTGTAAGGGAGCTGCCGCAGGACCCGACTGATCGTTCCCGTCGGTCCCAGCAACACGATGATATCGCTCGCGTCCTCGGGGCATGCCTCATGCTTCGGGGGACGCCGATGCCTCGGCTCAGCGGGTTCCTCCTCGTTCTCGGCGCCGTCCTGGTCGTCATGACCTGCCGCGACGACCGAGGGCCCGCTGCGCCGACCGCACCGAGGATTCCATCCGCAACGAGCGTTGCCGCGGCATCGGGCCCGGCAACCTTGGTCGGCGCCGGCAACATCTCGAAATGCAACGCCACCGGCGACGACGCGACGGCGGCGCTGCTCGACACCATAGCCGGCAGCGTGTTCACCGCGGGCGACGCCGCCTATGATCAAGGCACCCTCACCCAGTACAACACCTGCTACAACCTGAGCTGGGGACGGCACAAGGCGCGAATCCAGCCGACCCCAGGAGAGCGGGACTATAAGACGGCGAACGCCGCCGGATACTTCACGTATTTCGGAGCGGCGGCGGGAGATCCCAAGCAGGGCTACTACAGCTACGACCTCGGCGCCTGGCACATTGTCGTGCTGAACAGCGGCAGTAGCAACCTGGTGCCGACCACGGCCACGTCGCCGCAGGTGCAATGGCTCAAGGCCGACCTGGCCGCTCATCCCGCGCACTGCACGCTCGCCTACTGGCACAACCCGCTGTTCGATTCCAAGGATGCCCCCAACACCGCCATCCGGCCGCTGTGGGACGTGTTGTACGGCGCGGGGGTGGATGTGGTGGTCAACGCGCACTACGCGTTCTACGAGCGGTTCGCGCCTCAGACGCCGGCCGGCGTGGCCGACCCTGTGCTGGGCATCCGGGAATTCATCGTGGGCACCGGGGGGGCGGAAGTGGGGTCGTTCGGCACGGCGCGGGCGAACAGCCAGGTCCGAAACAGCGGTACCTTCGGCGTCCTCAGGCTCACGCTCGACGACGCGCGCTACAGCTGGCAGTTCGTCCCGGTCGCGGGGAGGACGTTCAGCGACTCAGGCTCCACCAGCTGCCATGGCGCCCCGCCCACCGTGAGCGCCGGCCCCGACATCACCACCACTCCGGGAGACACGGTCCACCTGTCCGCGACGTTCAGCGATCCAGACCCGAGCGACGCGCCCTGGACCTACACGATCGCCTGGGGCGACAACACCTCGACCACGGGCAGCACGGCGAGTCAGACGGCGCCGATCAGCGCCCCCCATGTCTACTCGGCGCTGGGCACGTACAGCGCACGTGTGAGCGTGACGAACAGCGGCGGCGCGTCGGACGTGGACACGGCGGCCGTGAAGGTGGTCGCGGCCAGCGTGCTGGTCGGCGCCGGGGACATCGCCGATTGCACCAAGACCGGCGACTCCCTCACCGCGAACCTCATGGACACCATCCCCGGCACGGTGTTCGCGGCGGGCGACAACGCCTATCCGAACGGCGCGAGCAGCGACTACAAGAACTGCTACAATCCGACCTGGGGCCGGTTCAAGTCCCGCACCAAGCCGGTCCCCGGCAACCACGACTACCTCACCGCCGGCGCCGCCGGATACTTCAACTACTTCGGCGCCGCCGCCGGCCAGTCGGGCAAGGGCTACTACAGCTACGACCTCGGCGCCTGGCACGTCGTGGCGCTGAACTCGAACATCGCGATGAACGTCGGCTCGCCCCAGGAGGGGTGGCTGAAGGCCGATCTCGCGAACAGCACTAAGCGGTGTACGGTCGCCTACTGGCACCACCCGTTGTTCAGCTCCGGCAACGAGGGACCCCACGCCGAGGTGAAACCGCTGTACCAGGACCTGTACGATGCCGGCGCGGAGCTGGTCATCGTCGGGCACGACCACGACTACGAGCGCTTCGCCCCGCAGACGCCGGACGGCGTGGCGGACCCGCAGCACGGCATCCGTGAGATCGTCGCCGGCACCGGCGGCGGCGGTCTGTTCGTGGTCTATCCGCCGGTGCCGAACTCCGAGGTGCTGAACAACAACACGCTCGGCGTCCTGAAGCTGTCGCTGCATGCGACCGGGTATACCTGGAAGTTTCTGCCGATCGCGGGGAAGACGTTCACCGATTCGGGGAGCACTCCGTGCCATGACGCCCCAGTGTCGGTGAACGCCGGCCCCGATCTCCTGACGCACGTGGGCGACGCGCTCGGGCTCTCCGTGACGTTCAGCGATCCCGTGTCGAACAGCGCACCCTGGGGGTACACGATCACCTGGGGCGACGGCAGCTCGACCACCGGCAGCACCACGACCGCGCCGATCACCGCCAGCCATGTCTATGGAGCGGTTGGCACGGACAGCGTGCGTGTGACCGTCACCGACAACGCCGGCCGGTTTGGGTCCGACTCGCTCGCCGTGCAAGTCATCTCGGCGAACGCCGCGGTCCTGGCTGGCGCCGGCGATATCGCCGACTGCAAGCGCGGCGCCACCCTGACAGCGAGCCTGCTGGACAACATCGGGGGGACGGTTCTGACCGTGGGCGATAATGCCTACCCCGATGGCTCCAGCACCGCCTTCACGAATTGCTACGACCCGACGTGGGGGCGACACAAGCTCCGCACCCGCCCGGTCCCCGGCAACCACGACTACGAAACGTCGGGCGCCAGCGGCTACTTCAACTACTTCGGAGCGGCGGCGGGCCCGTCCGGCAAGGGCTACTACAGCTACGACCTGGGCACCTGGCACATCATCGCGCTCAACAGCGAGCTCGACGTGTCGGCGGGCTCCGCGGAGGTGCAGTGGCTGCGCGCCGATCTCGCCGCCCATCCCGCGCGTTGCACCCTCGCGTATTGGCACGAGCCCCGATTCGTCTCCGGGACCGTCATCGCCAGCGACCCAACGTATCAGACGTTGTGGGACACCCTCTACCGGTATGGCGCGGACGTCGTGGTGAACGGTCACAGGCACAGCTACGAGCGCTTCGCCCCGCAGTCGCCGGCTGCCGTCGCCGACCCGACGTTCGGGATACGCGAGTTCGTGGTGGGCACCGGCGGCGCGTCCCTCGACGGCGACAGCCCTACAGCGGAGGCGAACAGCGAGGTGCGGGACGGGAACACGTGGGGTGTGATGAAGCTCACGTTGAATGATGGCTCGTATACCTGGCAGTTCGTGCCCGTGGCCGACCAGACCTTCACCGACGCCGGCAGCGGCTCGTGCCATGACGCCCCGCCGTCAGGCGTGAATCACCCGCCCACCGCCGCGCCGGGCGGCCCCTACGGCGGCACGGAGGGCGTAACCGTGGGCTTCGACGGGAGCGGCTCCTCCGATCCGGACGGGGACCCATTGGGCTACGCCTGGAGCTTCGGCGACGGCAGCAGCGCCACCGCAGTCGCGCCGAGTCACACGTACGTCAGCGCGGGCAGCTACACCGTCACGCTCACAGTCACCGACACGCACGGGGCGTCCGGCTCGGCGACCACCACGGCGACGATTGCGAACGTCGCGCCGGTGGTGAACGCGGGCCCCGATCAGGTCGTCGCCGCGGGTAGCCCCGCTACCCTCAACGCCACCTTCAGCGACGGTGCCAACGATGGGCCTTGGTCGTACGCCGTCGACTGGGGGGACGGCTCGCCCCAGACCACCGGGACGTCCACTCCGTCGACTCCGATCACGCCGTCACACGTGTATGGCTCGGGCGGACGCTTCACCGTGCGCGTCACGGTGACGGACAAGTTCAGCGCCGCGGGCTCCAGCACGCTGGCGGTAGCCGCCGCGTCTCAACTGGTCACTCTCGTTGGCGCCGGCAACATCTCGCGCTGCACCCGCACCGGCGACGATGCCACCGCGGCGATCCTCGATACGATCGCGGGCACCGTGTTCACCGCCGGCAGCGGGGAGTTCGAGGGAACGCTCACCGCGTACCAGACCTGCTACGACCCGACGTGGGGACGGCACAAGGCGCGGACCTTCCCCGCGCCGGGAAAGCATGACTACGACTCGAGCGCGACGGCGGCCGGCTACTTCGGCTACTATGGGGCCGTCGCCGGCGATCCCACCCAGGGCTATTACAGCTTCGACCTGGGGGCGTGGCACATCATCACCCTGAACAGCAACAACGCTTTCGTTTCGACGGCCGTGGGCTCGCCGCAGGAGACCTGGCTGCGGAGCGATCTGGCCGCCACCACGAAGCAGTGCGTGCTCGCGATCTGGCACCACCCGCGGTTCTACTCGACCACCTCGAGCACGGTCTCGCCGAACGGGACGGTGAAGCCGTTCTGGGACGACCTGTATGCGGCGCACGCCGAGCTGATCGTCAACGGGCAAATGCGCGACTACGAGCGGTTCGCGCCCCAGACATCCGCGGGCGTCGCCGATCCGGGGAACGGGATCCGCGAGATCATCGTGGGCACGGGAGGCGAAGGCCTCGATGCCCCCAACACGCTCTTCGCAGCGAACAGCGAAGTGAACATCAGCCAGGCCTTCGGCGTGCTCAAGCTGACCCTGGGGGACGGGTCGTACTCGTGGCAGTTCATACCGGCGGCGGGGTCGACCGGTACGGACTCGGGCACCGGCTCGTGCCATTGAGGAGGCGCAACGTCCCGACCACGTAGCTGTAAGGAGGCTGCAACACCGCGGCCGCGCCCCCCACCGCCGGCAACGCTAACCAGCTGTACCACAATGGCTTAGACGCGATTCCCGGGGCACGCCTTCTGCCTCTCCCAAACCTGATGCCGAGCGCACAACCCCCCGCGGACCTCCCGCTGCTGGATACGCATGTCCCTGAGCCCGCCACCGGCCGCCGCGAGGAGCAGGCGCGCTCGCTCGTGGTCGAGCTGGGGGAGGCACTGGAGCGGCGCGGTGTCATGTACTGCTGCCAGTGGAAGGGCAGCTGGAAGAAGCGCCGCTGGATGGCGGGGGAAGGCGACATCGACCTCCTGGTGGAACGCGCGACCGAGCCCCAGTTCACCGCCGTGCTCGAGGAGCTCGGGTTCCACCGCGCCAGTCCGCCCGTGGAGGCTCGGGTCGCGGGCATGGAGAGCTGTTTCGGGCTCGATCGGGTCACGGGGCGCCTGATCCACGTGCACGTGCACTATCAGCTGCTCACTGGCGGGTTTTGGACCACGATTTACCGTCTCCCGTTCGAGCGCGCAGTGCTCGACTCCACGATTGCCCGCAGTGTGTTCCGCACGCCGGCTCCGGAGTTCGAGCTGCTCGTGTTCGCGGTCCGGATGGTGCAACGCTACCGGCTGCGCGACGTGCTGCGCGGGCAGCCGGGCTGGCTCAAGTCCATCCAAGGGGAGCTCGATGCCCTGCTCAAGGAGGCGGAATTGCACCGCCTGGGAGACGTCCTGGCACAACACCTCCCGACGATGGATCTCGCCTTCGTGGACGAATGTCTCGCCTCGCTGCGACCAGGCTACTCGCCCTGGAGCCGTCTCGTGCTGCGGCGCGAGCTGCACGACCGCCTGCGGGCACATGCCAGACGGGCGCCCTTGGGGAGGAGGCTGTGGCGCGTGGTCCGCTCGATTCTTACGCTCGGAGGCCGGCTTGGCGGAGGCTCCATGAAAAAGCGGCTCGCTCACGGCGGCACGGTGATCGCCCTGGTGGGAGGCGACGGCGCGGGCAAATCCACGTGCGTCCAGGAGCTCGCCCGCTGGCTCGGGAGCGACCTCGACGTGATGACCGCCCATCTCGGCCGCCCGCCGCGCTCGTGGCTCACACTCGCGGTGGGAGCGCTCCTGAGAATCCGGCGGCGTATCGTGGGGGAGCCGGGCGGCGACGACCCCACGGCCTTCCCGGGCTACCTCTACTGCCTGCGCGATCTCTGCACCGCACGCGACCGCTACCTGCTGTACCTCAAGGCGCGCCGCTTCGCGCTTGCCGGTGGACTCGCGCTGTGCGAGCGTTACCCCGTTCCCCAGAACTATGAGCTCGCGGGGCCGCGCCTCGATCCGTTCGCGCCGCGGCTGTCGCGCAATGCTCTGGGCCGCCTGATGCTCGCGGCGGAGCGGCGCTATTACCAGCACATCCTCGCCCCCGACATCCTGATCGTGCTTCGGGTCGATCCCGAGCTCGCCGTGCAGCGCAAGACCACGGAGCCCGCCGACTACGTGCGCCAGCGCAACCGGGTGGTCCGCGACGTAGACTGGTCCGGCAGCGGCGCGCAATTCGTGGAGGCCGGCCGGCCGCTGGCCGAGGTCGTCGAGGACCTCAAAGCCCTCATCTGGGCGGAGCTGTAGGCCAGATGATGAACCCACACCCCAACGGGCGGCGCCCCCTGGTGGCGGAGCTGGTCGGCCCCGCCGGCACGGGGAAGAGCGCGCTGAGTCAGTGCCTCGCCCGCCGCCCGGGCGTGATGCGGGCGAGCGTCTGGAACCTTCCCCGTGGCTGGTGGCTGTTGAACGCCGTGCGCTCGCTGCCGACCCTGCTGGCGCTGTGCGCCCGGACGCGCCCGGTGCCCTGGGAGGAGCTGCGGCAGCTCGTCCGGCTGCGCACGTTGCGCCAGGTGCTGGAGCGCCGGCCGGTGCAGCACGTGCCCCTGGTGGTGCTCGACGAAGGACCCGTATTCGCACTCGCCTGGCTGCGGCTGTTCGGGCGGCAGCGCCGGCGGGGCGACGCCCTGGCCCCGTGGTGGCAGCAGGCGCTCCAAGAGTGGGCGGCTGCGTTGGACATCGTGGTGCGCATGAACGCCCCCGACGCGGTGCTCCTGGAGCGGATCCGCGCGCGGGAGAAGCCCCACCGCGTGAAGCACCGCACCGATGCCGAGATCGGCGCGTTCCTCGCGGCGTACCGAGACGCCTTCGACGACGTCATCGCCGACCTGACGGCCCAGCACGACGTGCAGGTGGTGACGCTCGACAGCGACGGCGCAGTGATCGATCGCACCGCCGGGCGTCTGCTGGATTTGCTGGAGGGGCAGGCTCATGTCGCCTGAAGTAGCGATCCCGGACGAGGCTCCCGCCCGGCCCCGGCCGCGACCCGCCGCGAACCTGACGCAGCGGGCCTCGCTCAACGTCGCCGCGTCGCTGCTCGACTATGGCGCGAAGATCGCCGTCAACTTCCTGGTCATTCCGATTCTCGTTACGGGCCTGGGGCAGTCGCTGTACGGCGTGTGGGAGATGCTGGGGCGGCTGGTGGGTTATCTCACGGCCGGGGACGGTCGCCCCACCCAGGCGCTGCGACTCGTGGTCGCGAGCATGCAGGCGAGCGACGACGCCGCCGCCAAGCGCCGCTACGTGGGCGCGGCCTTCGTGGTCTGGATGCTGTTCCTGCCGCTGATCCTCGCGGCCGGTGCCGTGCTGGTGTGGGTCGCGCCTGCGATCACCAAGACACCGCCCGACCTGCAAGCCGCCGTGCGGCTTGGGGTGGCCCTGCTCGTCGGCGGGTTGCTGTTCGCCAACCTCGCCTCGCTCCCCGAATCGGTGCTGCGCGGGATGAACCTCGGCTACAAGCGCATGGGTCTCCAGGCCGCGCTCGAGATCGTGGGCGGCGCGCTCACGGCGGGCGCCATCGCGGCGGGGCTCGGGATCGCCGGCGCCGCGGGTTCCCAGATCGTGTTCGCGGCGCTGCTCGGGGCCACCTTCTGGATCGTGGTGAAAAAGTACGTTCCCTGGTTCGGGATCGCGCGCCCCACCCGGGCCGATGTCCGCTCGCTGCTCGGCCTGAGCGCCTGGTACTCCGTCGGCGAGGCGCTCGCCAAGGTGCTGCTCGCGAGCGACGTCATCATCCTGGGCATTCTCGTCTCCCCCGCCGCCGTCGCGTCGTACGTGCTCACCGGCTACGCGGCCCGCTTGGCAGTGAACGTCCACGTGCTCGCTGCGGGGGGCGCCATTCCGGGCATCGGGGGCGTGATCGGCCGGCGGCAATACGATAAAGCAGCCGGCTTGCGCTACGAGCTGCTCGCGGTGACGTGGCTGTTCGCGACCGCGGTCGGTGGCACCATCCTACTCTGGAATCGCTCGTTCCTCGGCTTGTGGGTGGGGAGCGAGAACTACGCCGGCCCCGTCATCGACCTGCTGATCGTCCTGGTGATGACGCAGACGACGCTCATCCGCAGCGACGCCTTCGTGATCGACTCCGCGCTGCAGCCGCGGGCGCGGGTCTTCGTTGCGGGAGCGACCGTCGCCATCACGATCGCGCTCGCGACGTTCTTGACGTGGAAGTTCGGGATGCTCGGTCTCTGCATCGGGGTGTTCATCGGTCGACTGACCCAGAGCATCGCCTACCCGGTGCTCGCCCACACCTGCCTCGGCGGTCAACCAACGCCGCCAGTCGTGACCTTCGTGAGGCCCCTGGCCGTGATGATCTTGCTGTTCGCCGCCTGCGCTTATCTGAGCCAGCTCGTGCTGGTCCGGCATTGGGCGTTGTGGGCGATCGGCGCCGTCGCGACCTTCGCGCTCATCCTCGGCGCCGCCATCGTCGCCGGCCTGCCGCCCGACGTGCGACGGGCCATGTTCGCGCGGGCACGCGAGGCGCGTCGCAGCCTGCCGAGCTGGCGGCGATGATCGCGCGCGCGCAGGCCGCACCATCGCCCACGCCGAGCCGGATCATCCTGGGCGCGTTTTACCTGTTCGTGTGCTCTATCCCGTTCGAGTTCTCCGATCGGGACGCGCAAAGCTTGCCGATCGAGATCCCGACGGCCATAGGCGCCCTGTTCCTGCTCACCACCATCCTGCAGCCCCAGGGCAGCTTCGGGCGGCCGGCGCGGCCGGTGTGGTGGTTCGCACTCTACATGTACCTGTTTGTCCTGGCGGCAGCGGTCAACGGGCGGGACCACCTCGCGACCATCCTGAACGGCGCGGATTATTGGCAGCAAGTCTTGAAAATGTTCTTCTCGCTCACGCAGCTGATCCTGATCTTCTGGGTGGCGCGCAACCTGATGCGATCGCCCGTCGTCACGGAGCGTGCGCTGATCGCGCTGGCGCTGGCGTGCGTGGTGCGCGCCGCCATGCCGTTCCTCGGGATCGCCACCACCGTGCACCACGTCCAAACGGGCGGTCAGCGGCTCTCGGCCATGGGGCAGAACTCGAACCACGCCGCCATGATCCTGGGCGCCGGACTGATCGCGCTGGTCGGGCTCACGTACGGTCGCTACAACCGGGGGCGGTGGCGCCGGCTCGTGGGCGCCCCGCTGCTGGTACTGCTCGCCATCGCCGTCGCCGACACCGGATCCCGCGGCGGCATCCTCGCGCTGGCCCTCGGGACCACGGCGTTCATGGTCCAGGGCGGGACGCTGGGCCAGCGCATCCGCAACATGGCGCTCACGGTGTTCGTGATCGCGGCCATCGGGGTCGCCGCGTTCCAGTCGGAGGTCATGCGCAACCGGTTCATGGATACGATCGAGACCGGCACCCTGACGGGCCGCGAGCTGATCTATCCCGCCGTCGTGGGGATGATCCGCGACCGCCCCCTGTTCGGGTGGGGTCCCGCAAACAACAAGTACGAGCTGGGCCTGCGCCTCGACGAACGAGTGCGGCGACGCCGCGGGACGCACAATTCCATCCTCGAGGTGTTGAGCGCGACCGGCGTCTTCTCCGCGATCCCCTTCCTCATCGGGACGTGGTTGTGTCTGTGGGCCGCCTGGCGGGCCCGGGAAGGGCCGGATGGCAGCTTGCCGCTGGCGCTCGCCGTCATGGTGATGGCGTCGAACATGAGCGGGGACTGGTTCATGACCCCACTGTACTGGTTCGTCCTCGCCTACGCCGTCGCGAGCGAAGGCCACACGGTGCAATCGGTCGAGGCGCGTGCCCCGGCCTGGCCCGCGTCGCACCGCCCCCTCCCGTCCGGCCGTATCGCGACGCCCGCGCAGCTGTAACGCAGCTGCCACAAGGGGGGGGAGGCCCCACTGGGCAACGCCACGTAAGTGAATATGTTGCATGTGATTACAGCGGGCGACCCGCCCGCACGCGTCCTGCTCGGTCTCGGGCCGTCGCAGTACTGAGGATCGGGGGACCGCCAGGCCAAAGGAGCACGCCGTCGAGCATGCTGATCACGTTTTCGGGCCTGGATGGTGCCGGGAAATCGACGCTGATCGAGTGGTTGCGCACCGCCCTGGAGGAACAGCAGCAACCCGTGGCCGTGCTGCACCTCGAACACGACCTCGGGGTTTACGCGTCCGCACGCTGGCTGCGCGACGGCCTCGAGCACTTGGCGCGGAGCGGACGCTCCAACGGAGCCGCCGCACGGGGAGCGGCGTCGATCGCGGGACCCCAGGGAGGCGTGGCGATGCTCGCGCGGAGGATCAGAAATGCCCTCGTGTGGAGCAAGATCATCCGGCGGCTGATCTACCCGGTCGATGTGCTGGTGTTTCTGTGCTACCGTGCCTACATCGAGGGTATTCAGCGGCGCATTCTGATCATGGACCGGTATTTCTACGACATCCTGGTAGACGTCTCGAGCGGGCAGCGGTGGGGATGGATTCGTCTGCTGAAGCTGATCACCCCTACCCCGACCCTGCCGGTCCTGCTCGATATCGGTCCCGAGGAAGCGTACGCACGAAAGGGCGAGTACTCTGTGGAATATCTGCAAAACCGCTGGGCGGCGTACCGGGAGGTGTTCCCCTGGGTCCGGGCCGGCGTGCGGTTGCGGAACGACGATCCCGTCACCGCACGGACCGCCCTGCGGCAGATCGTGCTCGAGCGGCTGGGGGCGCTGGGGAAACGATGATGACCACGAGCCCAGCGATCCGGGTGCTGATGATCACGAGCGAATGGCCCGTCCCGGACGGCCGCCCCCGCACGACGTTCTTCATCAAGCGCCAGGCGGAGTTCCTGCGGGCGGCGGGAGTGGATGTGGATGTATTCCACTTCAAGGGCGCTCGCAATCCGTGGAATTACGTCAAGGCCTGGGTCCGCGCGCGTCGCCGCTTGAGGGACGGGCACTACGATCTCGTGCACGCCCAATTCGGGCAGAGTGGCCCGCTGGCGTTTCCCAAGCGGCTGCCCCTCGTCGTGACGTTCAGGGGCGATGATCTCCTGGGCATCGAGGATGCCGAGGGACACATCACGCTGGGCGGCCGGTTGCTCAAGCGGGCGTCCCAGACCGTCGCGCGTCACGCCAATGCATGCATCGTCGTGTCTGACCACATGAAGGACTTCGTGCACCCGTCCGTCCCGGTCCATGTGATTCCGTCGGGCCTGGACCTGAGTCTGTTCCGCCTCATCCCCCAGGACGAAGCACGGCGTCACCTGAACGCATCACCGGACACGCGCCTGGTCCTGTTCGCCGGAGACCCGGCTTTGGCTCGAAAGCGATACTGGCTGGCGCGGGCGGCGATGGACATCCTCAATCGGTCGCTCGCGACCGAGCTGGTCGTCGCGTGGGGAGCACCCCACACGGACATGCCGTACTTCATGAACGCGTGCGACGCGCTCGTGTGTACGTCGATGCAGGAAGGCTCGCCCAACGTCGTGAAGGAGGCGCTCGCCTGTAATCTCCCGGTGGTGTCGGTTCCGGTGGGCGACGTCGCCATGCGTCTCCGGGGCGTCGCGGGCTGTGAGCTGTGTGCCGACGACGGCCCGGCAACCATCGCGGCCGCGCTCGAGCGCGTGCTGCGTCGTGGCCAGCGGGTCGCCGGCCGCGAGGCGGTCCAGGACCTGGACGAGCGGACCCTGACGCAACAGGTGATCGCCGTCTACCGGTCGGTCCTGATGCAGCGCGACCCCTCCCCCCAGGCGGTACAGGCGACCGATGCCGTCTCCTGACCGGGTCCTCGTGCTGGACGGGCACACCACCCAGGCGCTTGCCTGCGTGCGGTCGCTCGGCCGGGCCGGGGTGACGGTCTTCGTCGCGAGCCCCCAGCGCTGGCCCCTGGCCGGATGGTCACGGTACTGCCGCGCCCGATTCCACCAGGCGGGGGAGACCGTGGCCGCGTTCGCGGCGCTGCGCGAATGGGCTCGAGCGCGCGGGGTGCAGGTGGTACTCCCCCTCAGAGAGCGCTCCTGCTTGCTGTGCAACGCCGAGCGTGCCGCATGGGAGACGCTGGGCATGGCGGTGGGCTGTGGTCCGACCGAGATGCTGCTGCGCGCCTTCGACAAGGCGCGCACGCTGGAGCTCGCCCAGGCCTGCGGGGTGCGAATTCCCCCCACCCGCTATCCGTCATCGCTCGCCGAATGTCACGCAGCCGCGGCGGCGGTAGGGTACCCCTGTATCGTCAAGCCCCGCGTCAGCGACTTCTGGGATGGGAACCGGTTCCTCGCGGAGCACGGCGCGCAATACGTGCGGGACGCCGCCGGGCTCGAGGTGAGTGCGCTGGCCGGTCGGCAAGGCGAGAGCTGGCCGGTCATCCAGGGCATCGTCCCGGGCCGGGGCAAGGGAGTGTTCGCGCTGTATGACCGCGGCGCGCCGCTCGTGTGGTTCGCGCACGAGCGCCTGCGCGACGTGCGGCCGTCGGGATCGGGAAGCAGTCTGCGGCGCTCGATTCCCGTCGATCCACGCCTGCAACAGCCGGCGAACCGGCTGCTTTCAGCCATGGAGTGGCATGGCCCGGCGATGGTCGAGTTCCGTGACGACGGCACCGGCGAGCCCTGCCTCATGGAGGTCAACGGGCGATTCTGGGGCTCGCTCGAGCTCGCCGTCGCGTCCGGTGTCGACTTCCCGAATCTGTGGGCCGGGCTGCTGCGCGGTGCGCGAGTCGAAGCCCCCGCGGGCTACCAGGCCGGAGTGACGAGCCGCTGGCTGTGGGGCGACGTCTAACGCCTGCTCTACATCGTGGCCGGGCCACCTCCCGGTTGCCCCGAGCCGTACCCCGGCCTGTTCGAGGGCCTGCGCGAGGTGCTCGGGCCACAGCCGGCCGGCACGTCCAGCGAGACGTGGAGCGCGGACGACCCGTGGCCCGCCGCCGGCGAATGGATTCAGGGCATTGGCGAGCTCGCCGGCATTTTCCGGTCGCGGCTGGCACACCGGCTCTCCGGACCCCGAGCGGCGGCTCCGTCGGGCGCCCCCCTCCCCCGGACCCCGGCTTCCCGGCCCGCCGAGGCGGTGCGCTGATGACCACGCCTGCCGGACGCGTCGCCAGGGTCTCGGTGATCGTGCCGTGCCGGAACGAAGAGCGCTACATTGCGCCCTGCCTCGATTCGATCATGGCCACCGACTACCCCGCGGATCGTCTGGAGGTGCTGGTGGTGGACGGCGAGAGCGAGGATCGCACGCGAGCGATCCTCGCCGAGTACGTCGCCCGCTATCCGGTCATCCGCGTGCTGGCCAATCCGGGGCGCATTCAGCCGATCGCTCTCAACATCGGGATTCGCGCCGCCGCGGGCGAGATCCTCATGCGGATGGACGCCCACGCGCTCTACCCGAAGAATTACATCAGCGACCTCGTCGCCGCACTCCAGAGCTCCGGCGCCGACAACGTCGGCGGCGTGTTGGTCACGGCACCCGCTCGCGAGACGCCCATCGGGAGGGCAATCGCGATCGCGCTGTCGCAGCCCTTCGGGGTCGGCAACGCTTACTTCCGCATCGGCGTCCGGCAGCAGCGCTGGGTCGATACGGTCGCGTTCTTCTGTTGTCGCCGAGCGACGTTCGAGCGTGTCGGACTGTTCGACGAGCGGCAGCGCGATGAGGACAGCGAGTTCAACGCCCGCCTGATCCAACACGGCGGGCGGGTCCTGCTCGTGCCCAACGTGGTGACCCGGTACTACGCCCGCGAGACGGTGCGGCAGGTGGCGCGAATGTACCACCAGTACGGCTACTCCAAGCCGCTCGTGGTGCGGAAGCTGGGCCGGGTGATGACGCTCCGGCAGCTCGTCCCACCCACCTTCCTGCTCGCCCTGGCTGCCACCGCCATCCTCAGTCCCTGGCTGCACCCGCTCGGCATCGCGTTCGTCGCCACGGCCGCGACCTACGTGCTCGCCGTGTTGGGGTTCTCGATCGGCGCCGGACGCAGGGCCGGCCCGCCCACCGTGGCGGCGCTCGCGCTCGTCTTCCCGGTCGTCCACTTCAGCTACGGAGTGGGGTTCCTCAGGTGCGTGGCGGACCTCGCGCTCGGGTCCCGCCGCAAGACCTGGCACACCGGCCTGCCGCTGTCGCGCTGAGCGCCATGCCTGAGCGCGCCGTCGCGGCGTTTGCCTACCACGACGTCACGGACGATCCCCTGGACTCCGGGTTTCGGGGCCCGGGTGCCCTGCCGTTCAAGCTCAGCCGGTCGGCCTTCGGGCGGCACCTCGAAGCCATGGCCGGGGCCTCGATCGACCCGCAGCTCGTGACCGCGATCGATCTTACGGCACCAGGGCGGAGTGTCCTGCTGACGTTCGACGACGGCGGCACGAGTGCGCTGCAGGTGGGCGATGAGCTGTGCCGTCGCGGTTGGCTGGGACATTTCTTCATCGTCACCGACCGCATCGGCGAACGCAACTTCCTCGATGTCGCAGGGATCCGACACCTGCGAGCGTGCGGGCACGTCGTCGGCAGCCACTCGCACACGCACCCCAACATCTTCCGGGAGCAGACGGAGGACCAGATGATCGCGGAGTGGCGCGCCAGCCGCGAGCGGCTGGCGGACCTGTTGGGCGAGCCGTGCACCGTCGCGGCGGTTCCAGGAGGTGACATCTCGCCCCTGGTCCTCCGGTCCGCCGGCACCGCCGGGCTCCGCTATCTGTTCACCTGCGAGCCTACGCTCGCCCCCGCCCTGGTCGGCGGGTGCTGGGTCCTGGGGCGATTCTCCGCGAAGGTCACAACGTCCGCCTCCCGGGTGCGCGAGCTCGCGGGCTTCCGCGGGTGGGAGCGGGCGCTGCTCGTGCGGCGCTTCAAGAACCTCGTGCGCGTCATGCTTCCCGGGCCGTACCGCTACTACGTGCGCCGCCAAACCCAGGGCTCGAGCGCCTAGGACCAGGATCGCCGTGCGCAAAAAACCCATCCCCGCATTGGCAGGGATGGGTTTTTCGCTGCTTCACCCCGACGTCAGTTGCTGACGGTCACCGTGACCCCGGCCGAGGTCGTCGAGTGGCCGGCGGGGTCCCGCGCGATCGCCGTGAGGGTATATGTCCCGTTCGGCACGCCGTGCGAGTCCCACGTGAGCAGATACTTGGTGGTGCCGTTGGCGCCGTCACCGCTCGGCGCGTCGGACGCCACTTCCGCGCCGATGTTCTGGCCGTTCATCTGGAACTGTACACCGGCCACCGCGCGATCGTCCACGGCGGTCGCGGTGAGCGTGACGGTGCCCGTGAGCGTCGTGCTACCGACGAGGCCCGGCGAGAACAGCGACACGATCGGCGGCGCCACGTCGGGCAGCGGGTTCGGGTGCAGCGCCTGCCACTGCGCCACCGCGTTGTTCCAGTACTGCAGGCCCGCCGCACCCGTCATCAGCGTGAAGCACGGCTGGCCATTGAAGGTCGTGGGGAGGGTTTCCGGGTACGATCCGGAACCGAGCCACACCATGACGTTGTTGCGGCAGTCCGCCAGCTTCCCGGGCGGCGGCGCCATCCACATCTGGGCGCCGTTCCCCTCCCTCGAGGGCCCGTCGGTCCGGAACACGTTGTTGTAGAGCGCCAGGCTGGGACCGATCGTGCTCCACTTCCAGAACGCGTTGTGATTCGGTATGGCACCGCCGTACACTCCATCCACCGACTGCAGCCGCACCAGCGAGTTGCTCATGGTGATGATGTTGTTGGTCCCGTTGGGGCTGCCCGAGTATTCCTGGGCGCTCACCCCGTCGTAGCACCCGTCGAGGAACGTCGAGTCGATCGTGCCGGCGTTGAGGAAGTCGTTCTCGATGCAGTCGTCACGGCTGTACTTGATGTGCACGTTGCGGATGCTCCAGCCGGCGTCGCTCTGGACGTCGAAGCTGATGCCGTCGCCGTAGGAGAAGATGGTCACGTTCTGGATCTGGATCCCGTTCGCGCTGCTGCCGCTGCCCGGAATCATGCCGTACTTGTCGTGCATCGTGCTCCACGACGTCGAGGGCGTGTACTGACCGAGGATCTCCCCGCCCGACCAGCAGATGCCGTTGCCACCGCCCACGCGCACCGGCACGTTGGTCGCCTGATCGACCAGGAACTGCGCCGTGGTCGCATCGACCTTGGCGGTGCCCGCGAGACTGCCCGTCTCATACGTCGAGCTGCGCAGCCCGCTCAAGGTGACAAGCGGACCGGCCTGCGTGAGGCATGAGCCCGTCGGCGGCGGCGGCGGCGTGGTGACCGTGATGGCCGACGTGCCACCTTTTCCTTCGCTGGTCGCCGTGGTCGTCGCCGACCCGACCGCGACGCCCGTCACGAGCCCGCTCCCGTTCACACCCGCGATCGACGACGGGCTGCTCGCCCACGTGATCGTGCGGCCGGTCAGCGGATTGCCGTTAGCATCGCGCGGCGTCGCGGTGAGCTGGGACGTCTGCCCCACGAACACCGACGCCGAGGTCGGGCTCACGGTCACCGACGCCACGGGCACCGGCGCGGCCGTCACCGTAACCGCCGACGTGCCGCTCTTCCCTTCGGACGTCGCCGTGATCGTCGTCGAGCCGGCCACGACGCCCGTCACCAGTCCGCTCCCGTTGACCGTCCCCACAGAGCTATTGCTGCTCGCCCACGTGACCGTCCGGCCTCTGCCCCGCCAACACCGATGCGGGTGCCGGGCTCACCGTCACCGACGCCACCGGTATCGCCGTGACCGTAACAGTCGACGTACCGCTCTGCCCTTCGGACGTCGCCGTGATGGTCGTCGAGCCGGTCACGACGCCCGTCACCAGCCCGCTCCCGTTGACCGTCCCCACGGAGGTGTTGCTGCTCGCCCATGTAACCGTCCGGCCCGTCACGGTATTACCGTTCGCGTCCTTCGTCGTGGCGGTCAGCTGGACCGCCTGCCCGACCGGCACCGATGCAGGCGCCGGGCTCACCGTCACCGACGCCACCGGCAGCGGCCCCGCGGTGACCGTGACGGCCGCCGTGCCGCTCTGCCCTTCGGAGGTCGCGGTGATCGTCGTCGAGCCGGCCACGACACCCGTCACCAGCCCGCTCGCGTTGACGGTCCCGACAGAAGTATTGTTGCTCGACCACGTGACCGTGCGGCCAGACAGCGCATTGCCGTTCGCGTCCTTCGGCGTCGCGGTCAGCTGGACCGTCTGCCCCACCGGCACCGATGCGGGCGTCGGGCTCACCGCCACCGACGCGACCGGCACCGTCACCGTGGTGACCGTCATGGCCGCCGTGCCGCTCTTCCCTTCCGACGTCGCCGCAATCGACGTCGAGCCGGCCGCCACCCCCGTCGCGATCCCGCTCGAGTTCACGCTTGCCACCGCCGTGTTGCTACTCGCCCAAACGATGACCCGGCCGCCCAGCGCGGTGCCTGTAGAGTCCAGTGGGACCGCGACGAACTGCACCGTGCCGCTCACAGGCGCGCTCGCTGCGGCAGGCAGCACGACCACCGAGGCGATCGGCACCGCCGTGGCCGTCACCACGGCGGTCGCCGAGTCGGACATGCCGGTCGCCGGGTCTTGGGCGACCACCTTGTAGCGGCCCGACCCGGCCGCCTTGTAGTGCCCGTAATGCATGCCCTTGCTGGTGACCGAATCGGTGATGTTGCCACCCGTGACACTCCAGTTGACAGCGACCGCCGTCGTATCGCTGGCGGTGGTCACGCCGAAGGCGACGAAGTCGGTAGACTGATTCTGCACCAGATTGACGGTCTTGGGGAGGACGACCACCTGGGCGAGGCTGCTGCCCGGATCCGTGGTGCGCGCCGGGAGCTCGCAGCTCGCGACCACCGCGGCGGCCAGGGTGGCCGCCGCGAAGAGGACACGGCGATCCTTCAGCATCGCCAGGCGCACCGACAGCTTGTGCTTGAACGTCATGGGTCGTCTCCTCTTTCGATCCGCCTTACGGGTTGAAGAACTCGCTCATGTCAGGTGCGGTGGCCGCGGCCCCGGGGAACGTGTTGACGCCCAGTCCCTTGAGGATCAGCCGCAGCGTGCTCGGGTGCTGATACGTGGTCGTGGACACGTAGTGCGGCTTGGACTTGGGGCTGATGGCCGCCCAGTACACCTTGCCACCGCCCAGGGTGTTGTCGCCCCCCGCCTCGTCGAACACGACGATCAACAGGCCGTCCTGCTGGAACACCGGGCTTGCGAGCAACGGGCCGATGTTCGTCTGCAGCCAGCTATCCGCCGTGCCGAGCGAGCAGTCGTGCGCGTCGTTGCAGAGGTTGGGCACGATGTTCGAGAACGTCGGCAGCGTGCCGTTGGCCAGATCCGCCGCGAACTGAGTGAACGGAACGTTGTTGCACGCCTGACCCGTCGGGTCATTCGCGACGTCGGACAGCAGCGCGAAGATGTTGTGCTTCCGCGCATAGTTGCCCGTGTCGCCACCCAGGTAGCACGCGTTGGGAATGCTCTCGGCATACGACTTCCACGTCTTGCCGGCCGCGACCAAGCTGCGCACGATGTTCGGCACGTTCTCGATCGTCGACGAGCCGTCGTCGTTCGTCAAAACCTGACCGGTCGACAGCTCGAAGTAGTTACCAATCGACGGATGCGTGTTGGCGTAGTACTGCGTCGCCAGCCCGTACTGCGCCGCCAGACCGGTGAGGTACGGCATCGACGAGCTCGTGACGTCCACGTAGTCCGTGTTCTCTTCCGTCACGATGAACACGTGCCCGAACTGCTGCGTGCCCGGAGGCGTCACCGTGATGGCCGAGGTGCCGCTCTGCCCTTCACTCGTCGCCGTGATCGTCGCCGACCCGGCGGCGACCCCCGTGACGAGCCCGCTGCTGTTGACGGTCGCGGCCGACGTGTTGCTGCTCTGCCATGTGACGGTCCGGCCCACCAGCGGATTGCCGTTCGCGTCCTTGGGCGTGGCGGTGAGCTGGACACTGCTCCCCGCCGATACCGTGGCCGACGCCGGCGTCACCGTCACCGAGGCGACCGGCATGTGCACGACCGTGACGGCCGATGTCCCGCTCTGTCCCTCGCTCGTCGCCGTGATCGTCGCCGACCCGGCCAGCACACCCGTCACGAGCCCAGTCCCGTTCACGCTCGCTGCCGAGGTGTTGCTGCTCGACCAGGTGATCGAGCGTCCCGTGAGGATGTTGCCGTTGGCGTCCTTCAGCGTGGCCGTGAGCTGCAGCGTCTGGCCCTCGTTCACCGTGGGCGACGCCGGCGTCAGCGTCACCGTCGCGACCGGCGCCGGAGGCGTACTGCCGGCGATAGTGAAGTTGCAGGTGGTGTGGGTCCCGGTGATGGCGGTGAGCGTCCAGTTGGCGAGCGCCGTTACCGTGCTCTGCTCCGTCCGGAACGCAAAGCCGGTCCCGATGGTCTGCTCGGCGCCGCCGGCCGGGGTCACGTACGCCGCGTAGGTGTGACTCGGCACATCCACGACGATGCGGAAGTGGTAGCTCGTGCCCGCGGTGTAAGGGATGGTGTTCGCCGCGGCGTACGCGCCGCCGTTGCGGGCGTCGATGGTGCCGCCCGTGTTGAACCGGATGATGACGGCGAGGTCGGTATAGGCAGCCGCCGCGCCCTGCGACAGGCCCGTCGCGGCATCAAGCCCGGCGCCGTTGGGGGTCGCGTCGAACGTGGCGGTGAACGAGCCGTTCTGGCTGGTGAACGCGCTGTTCTGGAACGCGGTCGTACTGGTGGCGCAACCTGGCGCCGGACCCGTCACCGTGATGGCCGACGTGCCGCTCTGTCCTTCACTCGTCGCCGTAATCGTCGCCGAGCCCGCGACCACCCCGCTCACAAGGCCGCTGCCATTAACGGTCGCGACTGATGTGTTGCTGCTCGACCACGTCACCACCCGGCCCGTCAGCGCGTTGCCGTTGGCATCCTTTGGTGTAGCCGTGAGCTGCACCGTCTGGCCGGCGACTACGCTCGCCGGGGCCGGGCTGACCGTCACTGAGGCCACGGACACGTTCGTCACCGTGATCGCCGCCGTGCCGCTCTGCCCTTCGCTTGTGGCGGTGATCGTCGCCGAGCCCGCGACCACGCCGCTCACGAGGCCGCCCGAGCTCACGGTCGCGACCGACGTGTTGCTGCTCGACCAGGTGATCGTCCGGCCCGTCAGCTGGTTGCCGTTGGCGTCCTTCGGCGTGGCCGTGAGCTGCACCGTTTGCCCCGCCGTCACCGTGGGGGACGCCGGGCTGACCGTCACCGACGCCACGGGCACACTCGTCACCGTGATCGCCGAAGTACCGGTCTTCCCTTCACTCGTCGCCGTGATCGTCGCCGAGCCGGCCACCCCACCGGTCACGAGGCCGCTCGCGTTCACGCTCGCGACCGACGTGTTGCTGCTCGACCAGGTCACGACCCGGCCCGACAGCGGCGTGCCGTTGGCATCCTTGGGGGTGGCGGTGAGCTGCACCGTCTGGCCCTGCTGGACGGTCGCCGGGGCCGGGCTGACCGTCACCGAGTTGACGGCGACGTTCGTCACCGTGATCGCCGCGGTGCCGCTCTGGCCCTCACTCGTCGCCGTAATCGTCGCCGACCCCGGTGCTAGGGCCGTCACGTTCCCGTTCACATCCGCGATCGCGACCGACGTGTTGCTGCTCGACCACGTGACCGTCCGGCCCGTCAGCGGATTGCCGTTCGCGTCCTTCGGGGTGGCCGTGAGCTGGATCGCCTGCCCCGCCGCCACGGTGGCGGACGCCGGGCTCACGCTCACCGTGGCCACCGGCACCGTGCACCCGGCGACCGTGACGGTGGCGGTGTCGGACAGGTTCCCGGGGTTGCTGGTCGCCACCACCTTGGACACGCCGCAGTTGGCGTTGTGGTAGTGGCCGTAGTGGCGCTTGCCGCTGTTGCTCGCGGTGACGCTGCCGTCCGAGGCGCTCCACGACACGGACTCATCCGCGCTGTCCCCGGTCGTGGTGAAGCCGACGGCCACGAAGTCGTAAGCTTGGCTGGGTTGTAGCGTGACGTTCTTAGGGGCGATAACGAGCTGGGCGATGGTGGATCCGGGGTCGGTACTGCGAACGGGGAGCTCGCAGCCGACGATCATGGCGACGGCGACCGTCGCCACGATGGCGGCGTGATCTTTCAGTCGGGCCAGCCGCTGCGCCAGCTTGTAAGTGAACGTCATGGCACGCCTCTCCGCGGGAAAAAAGTACCGGGCCGCCTAGGACCCGTGTGTCGGATCGCTGGCGGCCCGGCGAGCATGGCGGAGTGACCCGCTGTAGCCCCGTGGCTCTGCGTCACCGCCTTTCGACGGCTTTGCTCTGAGCAGCGTGCGTGGCGCCAATGTAGACCGGCGTCGATCTCGCCTCTGTGACGCAGATCAACTTTGGGCGTCGCATTCTGCGCCACGGCCCGAGGAGGTCCCCACGCTGCAGCCGCGCCCGTGCCAGGCGCTTCCCTCCTCCTCCTCGGGCCCGCCCGCCCATTCGTCAGTGACACGTGTCGCTGCCGGAATCGGTGAACGAATTCCCGGCGACCGGGATGTACTGCCACGTATAGGACCCGTCCGACAGCGTGAACTTTATCACCCCGTGAGACGTGTTATCCCGTACTTCGCTGTTGGGGAGCGGGGTAGCGAAGGAGTAGAGACCCGCGCCGCCGGTACCGACCACGAACTCGCGGATCCCCCGCACCGGGTCCGGAGCGGCGCTCGGCGACTGGGGCGCGAACCGCTCGTACTCGTGGTCGTGCCCGACGACGACGACGTCCGCGCCCGCGTCGTAGAGCGCTTGGAAGACACCCGCAGACTGCGTGCTGCTGCCGTGGCTCGAGCCGGAGCTGAAGCGCGGGTGGTGCCAGTAGGCGAGCGTGCAGGTCTTGGTGCTCGCCGCGAGATCGGCCCTGACCCACGTTTCCTGCGCCGAGCCGGGGCTCATGCTGATGTTCGAGTTGAGCGAGAGGATATGCCAGGCGCCCAGATCATAGCTGTAGTAGCCCAGGCCTGCCGGCCCCGCGAGGGCCCCGAAATAGTTGTAGTAGCCGGTGGCCCCCGACGTGCCGTAGTCGTGATTCCCGGGGGATGGACGAGTGCGCGCCTTATGGCGCCCCCACGAGGGATCGTAGCAGGTGGCGAACTCCGACGCCGTGCCGTTGGTATACGCGTTGTCGCCGGCGGTGAAGACGGTCCCCGCAATGTTGTCGAGCAGAGCCGCCGTTGGTCCACCGGTGTTGCAATCGGCGATGTCTCCGGCGCCGACCAGCACCACGGAGGCACTCGGCGGCGTCACCGTGATGGCCGACGTCCCGCTCTGTGCTTCGCTCGTCGCCGTGATCGTCGCCGAGCCCGCGGCCACTCCGCTCACGAGCCCGCTGCCGTTCACGCCCGCGACCGACGTGTTGCTGCTCGACCACGTCACGACCCGGCCCGTCAGCGGACTGCCATTGGCATCCTTCGGGGTGGCGGTGAGCTGCACCGTCTGGCCCACCGACACACTGGCCGAGGCGGGCGTCACGGTCACGGAAGCCACCGGCACGTGCACGACCGTGATGGCCGCCGTGCCGCTCTGCCCTTCGCTCGTCGCCGTGATCGTGGCCGAGCCCGCGACCACAACGGTCACGAGGCCGCTGCCGTTCACGGTCGCGACCGACGTGTTGCTACTCGACCATGCCACCGCCCGGCCCGACAGCGGGTTGCCGTTCGCATCCTTCGGCGTCGCCGTGAGCTGCAGCGTCTGCCCTTCATTCACCGTGGCCGACGCGGGCGCCACCGTCACCGACGCCACCGGCACGCGCACGACCGTGATCGCCGCCGTGCCGCTCTGCCCCTCGCTTGTCGCCGTGATCGTCGCCGAGCCCGCGCCCACCGCGGTCACCAGGCCGCTGCCGCTCACGGTCGCGACCGACGTGTTGTTGCTCGACCATGCCATCGCCCGGCCCGTCAGCGGGTTGCCGTTCGCATCCTTGGCCGTCGCCGTGAGCTGCACCGTTTGACCGTCGCTCATGTTGGTCGTCGCGGGTGTCACGGTCACCGACGCCACCGGCGTCGGGGGCGTAACACCGCTGAGACTGAAGTTGCAGACCGTGTGCGTGCCTGTAATCGCGGTCAGCGCCCAGTTGGCGAGCGCCGTTACCGTGCTCTGCTCCGTCCGGAACGCGAACCCCGTCCCGATGGTCTGCTCGGCGCCGCCGGCCGGGGTCACATACGCCGCGTAGGTGTGACTCAGCACATCCACGACGATGCGGAAGTGGTAGCTCGTGCCCGCAGTGTAAGGGATGGTGTTCGCCGCGGCGTACGCGCCGCCATTGCGGGCGTCGATCGTGCCGCCCGGGTTGAATCGGATGATGACGGCGAGGTCGGTGTAAGCCGCCGCCGCGCCCTGCGACAGGCCCGTCGCGGCATCAAGCCCGGCGCCGTTGGGAGTCGCGTCGAAGGCCGCGGTGAAGGACCCGTTCTGTGAGGCGAATGCGCTGTTCTGGAACGTGGTCGAGCTCGTGGGGCAGATGCTCGAAGGCGGCGTCACGGTGATGGCCGAGCTGCCGCTCTGCCCTTCGCTTGTCGCCGTGATCGTCGCCGAGCCTGCAACCACGCCGCTCACGAGGCCGCTCGCGCTCACGCTCGCGACCGACGTGTTGCTGCTCGACCAGGTGATCGTTCGACCCGTCAGCGGCGTGCCGTTGGCATCCTTCGGCGTGGCGGTGAGCTGCACCGTCTGGCCCTGCTGGACGCTCGCCGGGGCCGGGCTGACCGTCACCGAGTTGACGGCGACGTTCGTCACCGTGATCGCCGCCGTGCCGCTCTGGCCCTCACTCGTCGCCGTAATCGTCGCCGACCCCGGTGCTAGGGCCGTCACGTTCCCGTTCACGTCCGCGATCGCGACCGACGTGTTGCTGCTCGACCAGGTGACCGTCCGGCCCGATAGGGGGTTGCCGCTCGCATCCTTGGGCGTGGCGGTGAGGTGGACCGCCTGCCCCGTCAGCACCGTGGCGGACCCGGGGCTCACGGTCACCGTGGCCACCGGCACCGTGCATCCGGTCACCGTCACGTTCGCGGTGTCGGACAGGTTCCCGGGCTGGCTGGTCGCCACCACCTTGTGCGCGCCGCAGCTGGCGTTCTGGTAGTGGCCGTAATGGCGCTTGCCGTTCGTGCTCGCGGTGACGCTGCCGTTCGAGGCGCTCCACGACACGGAGGCGTCCGCGCTGTCACCGGTGGCGGTGAAACCGACGGCCACGAAGTCGTAGGTTTGGCTCGGCTGTAACGTGACGTTCTTAGGGGCGACAACGAGTTGGGTGATGGTGGATCCGGTACCGGTGCTGCGAACGGGGAGCTCGCAACTGACGATCGTGGCGACGGCGATCGTCGCAGCGATGGCGTTCCGGTGTTTCAGTCGGGCCAACCGCTGCGCCAGCTTGTACGTGAACGTCATGACACGCCTCGCCGAGGGGAAAAAGGACCGGGCCGCCTAGGTCGACCCGCCGTGGGATCGCTGGCGGCCCGGCGAGCGTAGCGGAGTGACCCGCTGTAGCCCCGTGGCTCTGCGTCACCGCCTTTCGACGGCTTTGCTCTGAGCAGCGTGCGTGCGGCAATTTGAAACGCGGCCTCCCTCGAATCGGTGACCCGCATCAACAAGCCAGCGGCTCGTTGCAAACGAGGGCCGAAAGTGTCCCGAAGCCCGGCCCGTTTGACTCCTGAGCAGAGGGCCCGTATCGTGACGCCCGCGCAGCTGTAACGCCGGTGCCACATCAGGGACGACAACCGACCCGCCAATCAGCTATAAACGCCTATGCGTCATACGATTAGCCACCATGACCCGCCCGCACGGGTTCTGCTCGGCATTGGCCCGATGCCTCCCCGTACCGGCCTTTCTGGCCTCCATCCCGCGAGGGAAATCGAGTGAAACTGGCCGTTTTTACGAGCAAGTATCCGGCACGGGTCGCCACGTTCTTCGAGCGCGACATGCGGGCCTTGCTCGAGGCCGGCGTCGAGATCGACGTGTTTCCGATCCACCCGCTCGATAAGAGCATGTGGCGCTACACGCAGCCGATCCTGAGCGCCGACGTCCTGCCGCGCGACCGGGTGCACCACCTCGGCTTCCTCCACAGCCTCGGCAGGCTCGCCCGGCCCTCGGTGCGCCGGCTCGGTCGTTTCCTGCCCGACGCCGCCGCGGTGAGCGCCGCCGCGCTCCGCCACGGGCCGGTGTCGCTCGTGAAGACAGCGTACGTGCTGCCGAAGGCGTGGGCGGCCGCCGAGCGCTTCGCCGACCGGTACGATCACGTGTTGGCCTATTGGGGCAACTACGCCGGCACGTGTGCCTATCTGTTCCATCGATTGCAGCGGCGGCGCGTCCCGTTCTCGATCTGGGTGCACGCCGGCACCGATCTGTACTTCCGGCCCGCGTACCTGCGCCAGAAGCTCGAGTATGCGGACAACATCATCACCTGCTGCGACTTCAACCGGACCTTCATGTTGGAGCGCTACCCACAAGTCGCCGATCGCCTCGCGCCCAAGATCCACGTGTCCTACCACGGGCTGGATCTGGCGGGCTTCCCCTTCCGCCCCGACGATCGTCCGCTCCACAAGGTGATCGCTGTCGGTCGCCTCGCCCGCGACAAGGGGTTTGCGTACCTATTGCATGCGGTGCGAGCGCTGGCGAGCCGGGGCGTGGCGGTAACGGTCGAAATCGTGGGTGACGGCAAAGAGCGCGGCACCCTCCAGCGGCTGGCGGGCACGCTCGGCATCGCCGATCGCGTGACGTTCCGCGGCTGGCTCAAGTTCGATGACGCCCGCACCGCCATGGGCGCAGCGACCGTGCTCGTGCATCCTTCGGACGGATTGGGGGACGGGTTGCCCAACGTACTGCGCGAGGCGATGGCGCTCGGGACGCCGGTCATTGCCTCGCGTGTCGCCGGCATTCCCGAAGCCCTGGATGACGGTCGCTGCGGCATCCTGGTCCCCCCCCGGGATGTCGGCGCGCTCGCGGACGCCATCGCGACGCTGCTGAGCGACGCTACTCTGCGCCGCACACTCGCGGAGCGGGCACGACGCCGCACCGAGCAACAATTTGACATGTGGCGCAACGGAGCTCGCCTCGCAGAGCTCCTCTCGACCACAGCGCCCAGCCCCCGTGCGGTGCCGGCGCGCGCGACCCCCGCGACCCCCGCGGCCCCCGCGGCCCCCGCGCCCACTGCCTTCATGACGCCGTTGACCCGCGAGGAGCGCCACGCGCAGTTCATCCTGGAGCTGCTGATCGGGCAGCCGGCGTGGGCGGCGCTCGAGACCGCGGACTGGAACCTCCTGGCCCGGCTCGGACAGCGGCACGCCGTGCTCGCACGCGTCGCGGATCGGCTCGCCGCTCTGGGCGTCCCGGCGCCGCGTCGCTTCGCGGCGGCCGCCGACCAGGAGCGCCGCCGGGCGCGCCGGGCGCTCGAGGTGCTGCGACACGTCCAGGCGGCGTGCGAGCGGTACGGCATCCCCTGGATGGTCCCGAAGGCGCTCCAGCGCTTGCCCGACGTCGGCGACGACCTCGATCTGCTGGTGTTTGCCTCGAACGCCGCGATCGATCGGCTCATCCTCGAGGGCCTGCCCGCCACCGGCGGGCGGCCCACCCTGGTCGACCGCGTGGCGGGCAGCCGCGTCTACACCGTCACCGGGGCCGGCGGGCCCGACCTCGCACTGGACATCCACCACGGTCGGGTGGGCAGTGCCGGGCAGCACGCCGCGTTCGCGCGCGCCCTCGCCCGGAATGGGCGCCCCGCGGTGATCGACGGGACGCAATTCTCGGTCCCCTCGCCCGAGGACCAGCTGGTGCTGCAGGCCTTGGAGAAGGTGGCAGGGCGGCGGTCGTTCCACCTCTGCGACGTGCTCCAGACCGTCGCGATTGTCCGGGGGCCCCACCTCGACTGGGACTACGTCCTGGCGACGGCTCGGGCGCACGGCGGATGGGACGGACTGGGCTGCTATCTCCACTTTGTGGACGAGGCCCACTCGCGTCTCGTCGGGCGAGAGCTGCTGCCCGCCGAGCCCCGTCGCGCGCTTCGGCTGGACGGATGGGGTCACGCCCGGCTCCGCGAAGCGGGCTTCCGATTTCGGGCGCTGCGGGTGACGTCCCGCGTCCACGGGCGACAGCTCGCACGGTCCCTCGGCGTTGGGGACTGGGACGCCGCGCTCCGGCTCTGCCTGTGGCCGGCCGCGGTGCTGGGCACGCGCCTCGGGCGGCTCGGGCGCGACCGGCCCGGGGTCACCGACGCGGCGCCACAGCCAGCGAGCCGCCTCGCGGGAGCGCCGGTACCGTGAGCGACGTCCTGCTGCGCCTCTATCACCGGCTGCCGGCCCCCGCACGGTCGGCCGCCGCGACGCTGCGGGGATTCTACCTTCGCGTGTGGCGCTACAGCGCCGACAGCGAGCGGCTCATCGAGGAGGCACTCGCCCGCGAGCACTGGACCCCCGAGCGCTGGCGAGCCTGGCGAGAGGAGCGGCTCGCCGCCCAGCTCGAGCGGGCGGCGACCCGCGTGCCCTACTACCGGGAGGCCTGGCAAGCGCGGCGCCGCGTCGGCGATCGCGCCTCCTGGGAGCTGCTCGGCAATTGGCCGATTCTCGAGAAGCAAACGGTGCGCGACAATGCCCGGGCCTTTCTGGCGGACGATTGCCGGGAGCGCGACGTGGTGCGCGAGCCGACGAGCGGCACCACGGGCACGCCCCTCTCCATCGCGAAGAGTCGCCACACGTTGCGCGGTTTGTACGCACTGGCGGCGGCGCGGGCGCGGCGCTGGTACGGGGTCAAGTCGGGAGACCGGACGGCTCGGCTCGGCGGGCAGCTCGTCGCGCCGCTGGCGCAACGGCGGCCCCCGTTCTGGGTGTGGAACGCCGCGGGCAACGAGCTCTACATGTCCACGTTTCACCTCGCACCCCAGCTCATCCCCCACTACCTTGATGCGTTGGCGCGCTACCGCATCGTGGCTCTCGCCGGCTACACGTCGTCCCTCTGCGCGCTGGCCCAGGGAGTGCTGCGCGCCGGCCGGACCGACCTGCGGATGAAGGCCGTCGTGACCAGTGCCGAGCCGCTGGCGGCTAATCACCGAGCGGTCATCGCCGCCGCGTTCGGCGGGCCCGTCCGGGAGACGTACGGCATGACCGAAAACGTCGCGGCGGCCAGCGAGTGCGAGGCCGGCCGCCTGCACCAGTGGCCCGAGGTCGGCCTCATCGAGGTGCAGGACGACGAGTTCATCTGTACGGGGCTGCTCAACGACGTGATGCCGCTGATCCGATATCGGGTGGGCGACCGCGGCCGCCTCGCCCCGGAGGCGGAGACCTGCGCGTGCGGCCGAACGCTGCCCGTCATGGCCGGTCTCGAAGGGCGCACCAACGACCTGCTCGTCACTCAGGACGGGCGTCGCGTCTTCTGGTTGAATCCCGTGTTCTACGGACTGCCGGTCCGCCAAAGCCAGATCGTGCAGGAGACGCTGGGGCGCGTCCGGGTCCGATTCGTCCCCGCTCCCGACTTCACCGAGGCCGCGGGCCGGACCGTCATCACCCGGCTGCGCGAGCGCGTCGGCGACCTTGAGTTCGTGCTCGAGCCGGTAGCGGAGATGCCCCGTACACCGGGCGGGAAAGTGCGCGCCGTCGTGAGCAACGTCGGGGGGGCGCAATGACCGCCCCGTCTACTCCCTTTGTTTCCGTCGTGATGCCCTGCCTGAACGAGGAGCGGTACATCGCCGCCTGCCTCGATTCGATCCTCGCGAGCACCTATCCGCACGATCGGCTCGAAGTGCTGGTCGTGGACGGGATGAGCGGAGACCGGACGCGGCCGCTGGTCGCGGAGTACGCGGAGCGCCACCCCGCGGTCCGGCTCATCGACAACCCGAAACACATCACGC